>JAEEGL014945799.1_pt1 | contig 42118 bp, 36 predicted proteins | sample 9134231 | NCBI WGS metagenome assembly JAEEGL01 (sample SAMN16246548, study PRJNA631951) | gut metagenome | biome: gut microbiome; feature: rumen; material: fiber-attached | host: Bos | place: Iran: Karaj | collected 2018-10
CTTATGGTATAAGCCTTACGATGACAAAGATGTATATGCGGCGATTGGTGACAGCGGAAATATTATCTATGTAAACAAAGAGGAAAATGTATCGGTTGGAATGACAGGTACATTTAAGCCGAGAATCTTTGACAGAGTTGAATTTATTGAGCAAAAAGTATTGCCTTCACTTAATGAGTGATTATACATTGACAAATCACGAGAAATGGATATCCTGTTTTGAAGAAGAAGTTGCGAAAACCGAAAAAATGTGGTATAGTATGAGAGCGGTCAGTTTCTGGCCGCTTATCATATAGTTGGAGGATAGTCGATGAGGACTGAAAAAAAGATAAGCAGGGTAGCCGGTGTTGTTCTGGTTACGGCGTTTATCGTCGGAAGTACGGTGGGCGTCGGGCAGGCTTCGGTATCTCGGGCAACGGGAGTGAAGCTGAATAGAAGCAAAGTCACTTTGAGCGTGAGCGAAAAAATGACTCTCAGAGTCAGCGGGACAAAGGCGAAGGTCATCTGGAAATCCTCGGATAGTAAGGTCGCAACGATCAGTAAAAAAGGCAAGATCGTAGCGAAGAGGGTCGGAAAGGCCACCATCACCGCAAAGGTTGCGAAAAAGACCCTGAAATGCAGGGTGACGGTCAGAGAGGCGAAACCGGTGGATGAAACGCCGGCAAATGAACCCGGAACCTACAAACAGATCACGCAGATTGAAGCCATGAAGATGATGGCGAAAAAGGATGATGGTCATGTGATCGTGGATGTGCGCAGACAGGATGAGTACGATGAAGGGCATATCCCCGGAGCAATCCTGGTACCGAATGAGAGTATCGGGACAGAGAAGCCTGAGCTTCTTCCGGATATTCATCAGATCATCCTGATATATTGTCGCAGCGGCAGGAGGAGCAAGGAGGCTTCGCAAAAGCTGGCGGATATAGGTTATGACAGAGTGTTTGAGTTCGGTGGGATTATAGACTGGCCGGGCGCCATAGTAAAGTCTGAGGAGGTATAAATAATGTTTGCAAAGGTTATGAAAAAGGGAATGGCAATATGTCTTACTTTGGTGATGGCTATGCCTGTCGTTATGACATCGGGAGAGGCGAAAACAGTAAAGAAGACGGCAATCGATCCTTTTTATGACACGGTATCCCTTGTGGTCAATACGCAAGTAGACGGAAGGTATGATTATAACGCCCATACCGGACTCGAGGGAATGATAGAAAACAAAAAAGAGGGTGCAACTTATTCCATAAAGATAAAGAATACAAAGGTTGCAAAGTCTGTTAAAAACAAAGGATATACCGAGGGTGATGATATAAAGACTTTGATCTATGCGGTTGGAACCGGATCCACAACTGGTGACGTGTATGAGCAGGCTAAATCCGGTAAAAAGACCAAGCTCGGGAAGATAACGATCAAGGTAAAAAAAGAAAAGACGGCAGATGCGGTTTATGCTGCCGCTTTCAGTCGCGGCTCACATATTCCAAGTCCGGTTTACTTAAGTCCGTACATGGGAATGAAAACTTATGATCTTGCTGCAAATATCGACGAGTGTCTGAATGATTCGGTAAGAGGAATAAATATAAAAAAGAGTGAGTACACCGTTTCTTATGATATCAACTATTATGATGGTGTAGATCCTTCATCTGACAATGTTCCCGTGACCATCGATTCAAAAGGTCTGGTAACCGCAAAAAAGAAGGGTGAGGCAACCGTAGACTTCAACGTGAAGTTCAAAGATAAGTCCGTACTCTCATGGAATGTGGGAATAAATGTTATCGAGTCTTCAATTAAAACCGAAGGCAAGTATAACCTGGATAATATCAGACAGTATATCGTAGGTATCGATACGCAGGTACCGATAAACGGTTCGAACGGAGTGTCAGGTTCGGCAACACAAATCTGTTTTGATAATGCGGCTACAACACCGGCATTTAAACCGGTAGAGGATGAGGTGCATGAAAAGCTTTTGATGTACGGTTCGATCGGAAGAGGTTTCTCCGAAAAATCGAATTACAGTACTGAGCTTTATAACAGTACCAGAGACAAGATTCTCGATTTCCTCGGGGCTGACCACTCGAAATACACATGCTTTTATACCAATTCGACAACAGATGGACTGAACAAACTCGCATCAGCGCTCATCACAAGCAAAAAGGATGTGGTTCTGACTACACGTATCGAGCATCATGCTAACGACCTTTCATGGCGTGAACGCTGCAAGGTGATCTATGCGGAGGTAAAGAAAGACGGACGTGTTAATTATGCTGATATGAAAAAGCTTTTGAAAAAGAATAAGGTAAAGATCGTATCAGTATCTGCTGCATCGAATGTTACGGGATATGTACAGGACATCCGTAAGGTCGCCAAGCTGGCACACAAGTATGGAGCGATGGTCGTAGCTGATGGAGCTCAGATAGTGGCCCACAGAGCGTTCTCCATGATAGGAGATCCTACTGATCCGTCAGATGATGTTGATTTTATCGCTTTTTCCGCTCACAAGATGTACTCGCCATATGGTGGGGGAGCTGTTGTAGGAAAAGCCGAGGAACTCTATAAACACATGCCGACATTCTATGGTGGCGGTACGGTGAAGATCGTTGCCGATAACTGGGTTCACTACAAGGATAATGATGTTGCAGTATATGAGGCAGGATCACCGAACTATCCGGGAGTAGTCGGACTCGGAAAGGCAATCGATGTGATAAGTGATGTCGGATTTGACGCTATCGAGAAGCACGAAAAGATACTGAACAGAAAGCTTATCGACGGACTGAAAAAGCTCTATCCGGATGTTATCCTCTACGGTGATTCGGAGAATATCGATGACCGTGTAGGAGTGGTAACATTCAACTTCAGCGACGTAAATACCCAGCTTCTCGCAGAGGAGCTCAGCAATATCGGAGCGGTAGCGACCAGACGCGGGCAGTTCTGTGCGCATCCGTATGTATGGAGACTGATGGGAATACCGGACAGCGAGCTGGAGAGTTTCGAAGGATGTGCCAGTGCAAAGACTCCCGGAATGATCAGAGTCAGCTTCGGTATCTACAATACTGAAGAAGAGATCGATAAATTCCTCGAGATACTTCCAAAGGCAGTAGAATCTGCAAAAAATAAACAGGAGATGTACGACGCGATTCCGGAGTACTGATGTGATATGGATATTTCAAAAAAAATAGCTGAAGAGCTGAAGATAAATAAATGGCAGGTCGATGCTGTCATCGAGCTGATCGACGAGGGAAATACTATCCCCTTTATTGCGCGTTATCGAAAGGAGAAGCACGGATCGCTCGATGATGAGCAGCTGCGTATGCTGGATGAACGCCTCAGATATTTGCGTGGACTCGAGGAAAGAAAGGAAACGATACTGGCCTCCATCGAGGAGCAGGGAAAGCTGACCGATGAGCTGCGTGCTCAGATAGTAGCGGCTGAAACGTTAGTCCTTCTGGAGGATCTGTACCGACCATACAAGCAGAAGCGCCGTACCCGCGCGACGATCGCAAAGGAAAAAGGCTTAGAGCCTCTCGCTGACGCTATCATTGCAGATTTGAACGTGAGTCCTGCAGAGCTGGCAGCAGACTATATCGACGAAGAAAAAGAAGTGGCTACCATAGAGGATGCTCTTGCAGGAGCCATGGATATTTTGGCGGAGCGTTTTTCCGATGAGGCGGATTACCGTACGGAGATCAGAAAGATGACCCGTGAGGACGGACAGATCGTGGTGTCGGAAAAGTCAGGTAAAGGAGCCAAAGCCGGAGAGGAAGAACCGGAGGAAGCAAACGGGCCGGGCAAAAACAAAAAACTGGCAGATCGTAAGTCTGTTTACGAGACCTATTATGATTTTACTTCACCTCTGAAAAAGCTTCAGGGATATCAGGTTCTGGCCATCAACCGCGGTGAGAACGAGAAGTTTTTATCCGTAAAGATAGATGCGCCGGAGGAGAGGATACTCCGTTATTTGAGCAGTGAGATCATCGAAGATAAATATGTGTCTGATCAGATAGAAGGCAAGCAGATCGCAGATGTGAAGGATGATGCGAAGATGCTCATCATGCTCGCTATCGCAGACAGCTACAAGCGTCTGATCGCGCCGGCTATCGAGAGAGAGCTTAGAAGCGATCTCACCGAAGCAGCTGAGGATGGAGCTATCCGTGTATTCGGTAAAAATCTTACACAGCTATTGATGCAGCCACCCATAAAGAATCAGGTGGTACTTGGCTGGGATCCGGCATTCAGAACCGGATGTAAGCTGGCTGTTGTCGATGGGACAGGAAAGGTCCTGCACACCGTCGTGGTATATCCTACTGCACCGCAAAACAAAATCGAAGAGACTAAGAAAACCGTAAAAGCATTGATAGATAAATACGATATAACTCTGATCTCCGTCGGGAACGGTACTGCGTCGAGAGAGTCGGAGCTGGTGATCGCGGATATGCTTAAGGAAGTAAAAAAGCCCGTTCACTATGTTATCGTAAACGAGGCAGGGGCGAGTGTATACTCTGCGAGTAAGCGTGCTACGGAGGAGTTCCCGGAGTTCGATGTGGGACAGCGTAGTGCCGTATCCATCGCGAGACGCCTGCAGGATCCGTTGGCGGAGCTGGTAAAGATAGAACCCCGCAGTATCGGTGTCGGACAGTACCAGCACGATATGAACCAGGGAAAGCTTTCCGAGGCTCTGGGCGCTGTGGTGGAGGACTGCGTTAACCATGTTGGAGTTGACCTAAACACCGCATCTGCCTCACTTCTGGAGTATGTCTCAGGCATATCAAAGCCCATCGCGAAAAACATCGTGGCTTATCGTGAGGCAAATGGTGAGTTCCACTCCCGTGCAGAGCTGAAGAAGGTGGCGAAGCTGGGACCTAAAGCCTTTGAGCAGTGTGCAGGGTTCCTGCGGATCACGGGAGGAAAAGAACCTCTGGATGCTACGGGAGTTCACCCTGAGTCATATGCTGCAGCAAAAAAGCTGCTTGATAATCTCGGGTTTGAAAAGAATGATCTGGGCAGCGGTTTCACCGGTTTGTCCCTGATTGTAAAGAATAAAAATGATCTGGCGGAGAAGCTCGGTCTGGGTATCGAGACCCTGAGTGATATCATAAAAGAGCTTGAAAAGCCCGGGCGCGATCCTCGTGACGAGATGCCAAAGCCGATCCTGCGTGGTGATGTACTGGAGATGGAGGACCTGAAGGAAGGTATGATCCTGAAAGGAACGGTACGAAATGTCATCGATTTCGGTGCATTTGTCGATATCGGCGTTCATCAGGACGGACTTGTACATATCTCCCAGCTGACAAACAAGGGTTTTGTCAAACACCCTTTGGATGTGGTCAGTGTAGGCGATATCGTCGAGGTAAAGGTTCTTTCCGTGGACATAAAGAAAAAGAGGATCGGATTATCCATGATCCTTTAGGATTTGTTGACAATTTTAATACAATAGTATATAATTTCAGGTGTGTTTGTTTTTATCATAAGAATAATCGGGTGTCAAATTGAAGGGGGTTAATATGAAGGTCAGAAGAATCAGTAAAACACTGTTAATACTGATAATCAATATCGCAGTGCTTCTGGGTACTGTTGCTATTCTTGGTTTCGTATCGATCAAAAAGTCCACGTCTGATATGACGACACTTATCCATCAAAGATTGCTTGATGTCGCAAACAGCGCTGCGGCGGCTGTTGACGGAGACGTTTTAGAGAAACTCACTGCGGAGGATGAGGGAACCGATGAATATCAGGGTCAGATGGATAAACTCGCAGTCTTCCGTGATCATGCGGATATCGAGTTTATATACTTGGTGGCATCGGATGGAAATGGCGGATTTACCTTTACGCTGGATCCCGCGCTGGAGGATCCCGCAGCATTTGGTGATGAGGTCGAGTTGACGGATGCGCTGACTTCGGCAGGTAACGGAACTGCAGCCTGTGATGAAGAACCGTATGAGGATGAGTGGGGGCTCCACTACAGTGCGTACAGCCCTGTATATAATTCTGAAAACAAGGTAGTTAGCGTCATCGGAGTAGATGTTTCGGCGTCCTGGTTTGATGAGCAGGTCAAAGGTCACATCGTCACAATTATTGTGATCGGTGCGATCATTCTTCTTGTGAGTGTTGCGATCATCCTCTTTGTTGTATTCCGAATCAAAAAGGGATTCAAAACACTGAATAATAAAGTATGTGATATCGCGGATGGCTCAGGTGATCTTTCAAAGAGTATTGAGATCCGCTCGGGAGATGAGTTTGAAGTCCTGGCTGACAATATGAACCGGTTTATAGCTCAGATACGTGATGTCGTAAATGGCGTAAAATCAAGCGTTGAGGATTCGATCACTTCGTCCGAGGATCTGTCTGTGATCTCAGGAAGGGCGTCAGGCACGATGAATGAGCTCTCCAACGCGATAAATCAGATATCAAAGGGTGCTATGCAGCAGGCAAAGGATGTTGAAAGCGCATCTTTGAATGTAAAAGCGATCGTGAATCAGCTCACGGATATGTCGAACACCATAGATGTGGCTGAGGATTATACAAATGAAATGAATGAAAAATCCACAGATGTTTCAGACAGCTTTACAGGTCTTATCAATGCTATTCAGAGTTCGATGCAAGAGCTCGAAGTGGTAACAAAAGAAATGAGTACAGTAGGCGAGTCGGTTGACGCCGTCATCCAGGCTGCCGATGTTATAAATCAGATAGCAAGTCAGACGAACCTTTTGTCTCTGAATGCTTCCATCGAAGCAGCAAGAGCCGGAGAGGCCGGAAAAGGCTTTGCGGTGGTCGCCGGTGAGATCGGAGTACTGGCAGTACAGTCGAACGAGTCTGCTGCCTCCATCAAACAGATAATGGATAAGCTGAAAAGCCAGACTACAAAGACAATTGAGCTTGTAGCAACCCTGAACGAAGTAATGGGTGAGCAGGAGGGCACAAGTACCAGCTCGAGAGATCAATTGGGAACTCTGTTTGAAAACATCAATAAAACCAAAGAACGCTTCGATGAGATTCGTGTAAGTGTTACCGAGATACAGGACGCATGCAGCACTCTGAACAGTTCCATCCAGAGCCTCGCCGCTATATCGGAAGAAAACGCAACCTCTATGGAGGTAACAGCCGGTGCATTTACCGACTTCTCGGATATCATCGGTCAGGTATCTGATCAGGCTGACTTCATAAAGAAGCATTCGAGTGAATTGGGAGATGCGGTAAGTAATTATAATTCATGATTTTATCCGAGTCCCACATCCAGCGCCATCATCAGGATAAAACCCGTGGCGAAGCACACGGTACCGACGTTTGAGTGACGTCCTTCCGCCATCTCGGGGATCAGTTCTTCAACTACTACGTATATCATCGCTCCTGCCGCGAAGCTGAGAAGATATGGCATTAGCGGCACGAGCATACCTGCCGATACGATGACGAGCAGTGCTCCTATCGGTTCCACTATTCCTGAAAGAACTCCATATAAAAATGTCTTGCCCTTCGGGACGCCTTCTGCCAAAAGCGGGATAGAAACTATCGCGCCCTCGGGGAAGTTCTGTATAGCGATACCTATGGATAAAGCCAAAGCGCCCATAAAAGAAATCTTTTCATCTCCATACATCCAGCCTGCGCATACGATACCCACAGCCATTCCTTCCGGGAGGTTATGAAGTGTCACGGCCAGAACAAGCTTCGTGGTTCTTTTTAGTCCGCTTTCCATTCCCTCTTCGCTGTTATCAAGATGGATATGTGGGATCACCACATCGAGTATCAACAGGAAAAGCATCCCGACAAGAAATCCGACAGTCGCCGGAATGAAAGAAAGCCTTCCCATATCCTCCGCCTGATTGAGCGCAGGTAAGAGAAGACTGAAAAACGATGCCGCGACCATAACGCCGGATGCAAAGCCGGAGAGTGCTTTCTGCATTTTTTCGCCGAGCGCATTTTTAAAAAGGAATACACACGCGGCTCCAAGAGAGGTCCCTATAAAGGGAATCAAAATTACCTGCCACATACAGTACTCACCTTCTTCCAAACAATGATTTCTTTTCATATGGTTCCGAAGATACGGAAACAAAAGTATAGCCTGTCTCGGTTATCGTTTTATCTATCAATTCTTTATTGATCTCATTATCAGAGATAAATGATGCATTTCCCTTTTTATGAGAAGCAGCAACTTTTTTTGCTGACGGGACAGCCTTGCGGATAGCATCACAGACATGAGCCTCGCACATGCCGCACATCATTCCGTCGATAACAATTGTAGTTCTGATCATGATATTCACCCCGTTTCATTTATATTTTATCAATGTGATTAGTTAAATCTAACCAATGAGTATGATAGCGTATTTTAGGTGTTTTGTCAATATTTAGATAAGAAATAAAAAAATGCTTGAGTGTCGGTCTTTTTTTATTTGAATCCTCATTGAAATAGCTGTGGATTTGTGGTAAAATGGTACCGTTAGTGCGAATACAGAATGAAACATGCCTAAATGTGTGGAGGCCCGATATGAACATCTACGTAGACTTCGACGATTGTCTGTGCGAGACTGCACGGCGGTTTTCAACGCTTGGTAAGGAGCTTTTTGATGTGGATGTTCCTTATGAGAGAATAAACTTTTTCAATCTGCAAGAATCATTCTCTCTGACAGAAGAGCAATATGAGCATCTGATGACTGAAGGACACAAGATGGATGTTCTTTTGTCCTATGAGGAAACTCCTGATGCAATAGAGGTTGTAAATGGCTGGATCGATGCCGGTCATGATGTATCTGTGATAACAGGACGTCCGTACAGTGCGTATGAACCATCACGAGGCTGGCTCGATCAGCACGGGCTTAATAGAGCTAAACTGTATTGTCTGAATAAATACGGACGTGACGCGTTTATCAAGGATAGTGAGTTCAGCCTTGAGATAGAGGATTACAAAAAAATGCACTTTGATATAGCCGTGGAGGACTCGCCGGCTGCGTTTAAGTTTTTTGAGCATTTGCCGGATTTACGGGTGATGGTCTATGACCGTCCGTGGAATCAGGGGTGTGAGTTCCCCGGAAACAATTATGGTCGTTATTTTAACTGGGAGAGCATAAAGAAAAGCGTATGATCGTTAAGGATATTTAGATGAAAAGTGATTTGGAAAAATATCAGCTGGTGGAAAAGAGTATCCAGAAAAAGTACCACAAAGTACTATGGACGCCATTTGTACAGGCTGTAAAGAAATATGAATTGATAAATGAGGGAGACAAGGTAGCTGTATGTATATCAGGCGGAAAGGATTCCATGCTGATGGCCAAGCTCGTACAGCTGTTGCATCGTCACAGCGATGTTCCTTTTGACGTTGAGTATCTCGTTATGGATCCGGGATACAATGAGCGTAACAGGCAAAAGATAGAGTATAATGCCAAGCTTTTACAGATACCGATCACGGTATTTGAAACGGATATTTTCGATGTGGCAAACAGTACGGATAAGTCGCCGTGTTATCTGTGTGCCAGGATGCGCAGAGGAAGTCTTTACGCAAAAGCAAAGGAACTCGGATGTAACAAGATCGCGCTCGGTCATCATATGAACGATGTGATAGAGACTACAGTCATGGCTATGTTCTACGGATCGCAGCTGCAGGCGATGCTTCCGAAACTTCACAGTACGAACTTCGAGGGGATGGAGCTGATCCGGCCATTGTACTGTATCAGGGAGGAAGATATACTCGCCTGGAGGGATTATAATGAGCTTGAGTTTTTGTTATGCGCCTGTCGTTTCACCGAGAACATGAATCTGACGGATGGCGGACTGGGAGACTCAAAAAGAGAAGAAATAAAGCAGCTTATCAGTAGTCTGAAAAAGGATAATCCTTTGATAGAAAGCAGCATTTTTAACAGTATACATTCTGTAAATATTGAAATGTTTCCCGGTTATAAATACGCGGGAAAAAGACACAGTTTCATAGAAAAATATGATGAATGATCGAAACAAAAGGAGTCTGTGAGATACATATGGATGAAGGTATGAACCGGTTTTCAAGGACCGAGTTACTTTACGGCGCTGAAGCGATGGGTTTTTTAAAATCATGCCGGATTGCCGTATTTGGGATAGGCGGTGTCGGAGGTTATGTTGTGGAAGCGCTCGCCCGTTCCGGTATAGGTGCACTCGATCTGATCGATCATGACAAGGTAAGTATTTCCAATATAAACAGACAGATCATCGCCACCGGAAAAACGGTCGGAGAATATAAGGTAGATGTGGCAGAGGAGCGAATAAAGGATATAAATCCGGAATGTAACGTCAGAACATATAAGACTTTTTTTCTGCCGGAAACAGAAGACGATTTTGATTTTTCCGAATATGACTATGTGGTAGACGCCATAGATACGGTCACGGGAAAACTGGCTATAATCGAGAAAGCCGTAAGAGAGGATGTCCCCGTGATATCATCAATGGGCGCCGGAAATAAAACGGATCCGACAGCTTTTGAGGTTGCGGATATTTTTGAAACTTCCGTTTGTCCGCTTGCAAAAGTGATGAGACGTGAATGCAGGAAAAGAAACATCGATTCGCTGAAGGTTGTATATTCAAAGGAAGAACCGGTCAGCCCTTTAGAGGATTTATCCGGTGGTACAAAAAGGAGAGCCATTCCCGGTTCTACGGCCTTTGTGCCTTCGGTGGCAGGACTGATAATTGCAGGTGAGATCATCAACGATCTTTGCCATAGATAAAAGGAGGATGTATACATGGATTACAGAAGAAAGGAAAAAGCATTATTGACAATGATGCTCCTGTTTGCTTTGACCATGGGAGCTTTTTCGCCGATGTCGGCAAATCCGGCTGAAGCGAAAAAGGCAGCGGTCAAGCTCAGCAAAAAGTCCGTTTCGCTACTGTACTACGGACAGGGGTACACGCTGAAGGTAAAAAATCTCCCGAAAAAAGCAAAGACAACATGGGCTGTCGCAAAGGGAAAGAAAAGTGTAAGCCTGACGGATAAAAAGAGGACATCTGTCAGAATCACTCCTAAGGAAATCGGCAAAGCCAAGGTTATAGCCAAGATAAAATTACCAAAGGTTAAAAAGATAACAAAGCTTGTCTGCACGGTGAAGGTCAAGGCTTGGGAAACTGCGGCACCGGATCCGGAGATTACGCTTCCGCCTCACATCACGCCTGAGGGAAAGGCTGATCTTCAGATCAGCGCGGACGGAGTTCTGACCTCAGCCAAGCTTGACAATGTTTACGAGGTCGAAATCCCTGAGGGAGTTAAAGAAATCGCAGATGGCGTATTCCAGTATTGCCATACTCTCGAAAAGATCACTCTTCCGGAGGGACTCGTAAAGATCGGAAGCAAAGCGTTTAACGACTGTACAAGACTGAATGATGTAGTCTTCCCGTCAACGATGAAAACCATTGGCAAGGAAGCATTTTTCGAGTGTTCATCTCTGAAAAATATCAAGTTGAATGACGGACTGATCTCAATCGGTGCCGGATCATTTTTTCAGTGCAAGAATCTAAAGGATATCGTAATCCCGTCGAGCGTCACGGAGGTTGGGGCATACAGCTTTGCATGGTGTGACGAGCTGGAAAGTGCGCAGATAAATGCTCCTCTTACCGAGATACCGCACGAGATGTTCGATAACTGCGGAAAGTTAAAAACCGTAAACATCCCGGAGACCGTAAAGAAGATCGGAAGCAGAGCATTTAATAATAACTCTGCATTGGAATCACTGATTCTTCCAAAGGGTCTGGATGAAGTAGGCGATTATGCTTTTGAGAACGCTATTATCAGTGAACAGGAGATCGATGCAAAGGTGATCGGAGAGCGTGCATTCTCCGGATCAGGGCTCAAAAAAATCACGCTAAGCAGTAATGTGACAGAGATCGGAAAAAATGCACTTGAATCCTGTGGAGATATGGAAGAAGGAACTGTTCTGACGATCCCTGCATCGGTAAAAAAAGTCACATGGGAATCATTCATAGATGCTAATGTAAGCTCGTTTAAGGTTGAAAGCGGAAACACCGTACTTAAAGCAGTTAAAGGTGTTCTGTTTTCCGCAGACGGAAAGAAACTGATCGCATTCCCGCACTTTAAAGTTGCAAAGAATTATACGGTGCCTGCAGGTGTGGAGGAAATCTGTGAAAGAGCGCTTGAGGCATGCAAGGTATCCGAGCGTATCGTACTTAACGAAGGACTTAAGAAGATTGACGATTTAGCATTTCATTTTACCGAGGTGAAGGAGATAACTCTTCCCGAAGGCCTTGAGAGTATCGGGTCAAATGCGTTTTACAGCACATCCTTAACTGAATTGATCATCCCGGATTCGGTGACAGAGTTAGGTGATAGTGCATTCGCTTCGATGACAAAGCTGAAAAAGATCAAGCTTCCTACCGGACTTAAGAGTATTCCATATGACCTGCTTAGGGGATGTGGCACTTTGAAATCCGTCAATATCCCTGATTCGGTTGAGTGGATCGATCCTACTGCGTTCGCGCAGTGCACAAAGCTGAAAGGATTAAGCGGGCTTAAGTTTGGTGAGAACTCACACTTTTCCATAAAGGATAACTGTCTTCTTGATAATACCGGAACCAAACTCATCTGCCATGGTGATATAATGGACGGTGACGATAGTCTTCCGAATTCGTTCACTATTCCGGATGGTATCAAGGAGATCGGAGACTATGCGTTCCAGTCAGATGTGACGGCAATCTACGTGCCGGATAGCGTTGAAAAGATCGGAAAGTACGCACTTGGATTCCTTTCGGGTAAAGACAGGACGGTTACTCCAGGCATAGATTCGACGTTCCACATCATCTCTACATCCGAAACTGCACTTGACTATGCAAAAGAAAACGGAGTAAATATAGTATCCGAGGAGGATCCTGATTACGTTTATAAACACAATGTAAAGATGCTCAGTGAGAGCGAAGTAAAAGATGAGAACATAAAGAAGATAGCGCTTAAAGCCGGTGAGACTGCTACGATGGAGGTAAAGGGAGTACTCACAAAACCGCTTTTCTTCAGCTCGGATAAAAAGATAGCGACCGTGGATGATAAGGGTGTTATCAAGGCTGTGGCAAACGGTACAACAACTATCATCGAGGCTGTAGGATTCATGTATTTCTGTCTGGAAGTAACAGTCACAGGAGGACAGGATCCGGTATATGATGAAAGCCTGAAGATATTTAAGGATTGTGATGAGCCTGATGTTGCCGCATGGGAGAAGCTGTATTTTGATCACAATTCGGGAATCTGGTTTACGGGTATTGATTATCCTGCGATAGAGACCTACAGCGGAAATACGTATAATAGTGTAACGGCTCCTTACTTTGGACGGAACTCCGGCTCCTACAAGACATTTATTACCGATTTATACGGAGAGGGCAACGGAGAGTATTTCACGACTATAAGTGTGAACCTCAAGAAAGAGATTTCCGAGCCAAAGCTTGACAGAGACATACTTCTCTTCAGCGGAAAGAAAGCAGAGTATGGTGTGGATTATGTGACAGTTGACGGAAAAGCTACGATGGAGTCATTGTTAAAATCCGTAGGCACCACTGCTACATATCCGAACGTTATCAGTACGTCGTTGTACCGCAGTGTAGCTGATGGATTCTCAAACGGCGCAAACAGTGCTATATTTGAGATCGAGGGACGTGCTGACAAGGTAAACGGAATGCTGATCAGAGGCTTCTCACAGTTTCCTTCGGAAACGGAGTTCCTTTTGAATCAGGGTGTAAAGTTCAAAATTGTAGATGTCGGTATAAAGCGTTTCACGGTTGGAGAAAAGAGTGAAGCATTTGACTCAAATGATGTGAGTGTCAAGCCTTATATCAGAATGCAAATAGTATAAAAACGCATAATAAAAATGCCCTGCGGATGCAGGGCATTTTTGATTGTCACTGTATGTATACAACAGCGGTTCGTTTGAATGCTGCAACGAATCTCATAATAGCTGAGTAGGCCAGACTGAAGCAGTATCCGTAAACAAATATGTCTGTCCTTCCGATGATGAATCCGATGATGAAAAGTGCTACGGAAAATATCAGCCCTATGATGCCTCGGGTCAGCTTCAGCTGCCAGCCGTTTGAACCGTTATTCTTTGCCTCGAAGGCGCGCAGTACGTCAACAACACCCGTAAAAGCGTAGATGCCAAGCAGATAGATCAGCACGATGAAACGGCTGTTCATCGAGGAAATCGATGAGGTAAAGAGAGCTACATCGATAGCTATGATACCCTTGAACAGGACCGATTTTCCGCCGACCATGTGTTTGGCCATGCGGAAATAATACCACAGCTGATGGATCCCGTAAAAAAGCAGGGAGATTCCGAGTATCGGAGGTATCAGCAGGTAGGCTTCTTCGGGTATGAAAAACAATATGACCGCTGCTATCAGTATAAAAACACCTGCCAAAATGCTTTTTATTCTCTGAAAAAGACTCATGTCAATCCTCCTTTTAAGTTGCGTTCTATCGATCTGCCCGCGAGCTTGTTTCCTGAACGGAATATCTGAGCAGTCACCATGCTTTTGTGCGCTATGGCCGCATTTATAAACTTCCCTAAAAATGTATTATCTTTTTCATAGTTTGGTGCGAGCATGTATTGTTTTTGATATGCCTGCTCGTCAAACGGTTCCGGCTCATATCCGGAGAGGCGTGTGCCGAGTGCCTTCCAGTCATCACCGGCGTCAGCCTGACGTTTTCTGAGGATGGTCTCTATATCATCCTCGATAGAGGCTATAGCTTCGAAGTCATATACACCGCGTTTGAAGCTGTCGCTGTCTCCATGGAGATATTTGAGCGCGGTGATCATCTGACAGAATGCTTTTTTGAAATCAGACGGGTTGTCCTTGATGATCTCCTCGTAGTCTGCCCATGCCGGAACATAACGATAACGGAGGAAACTCAGATCAGGAAAATGACCGATCCTTCCATGACCCAGGTTCATAATGTTGTTCTCGCTACCGGTTCCCAGGCTTCTCGTATACAGATGCGCATCGAGGTCATCCGGTGCCGATGCCGAGTGGCGGAAGGTGGGCTTTATATCCTTGTAGCCATCACCGTCCGACTCCATTTCGAACAGATACTGCTCGGTTATATCATTTATGACCATGGAGGGTGTGCCGGCGAAGTTCTGATGTGCCCATGTATCCGATACTACATGCATCGCAACACCGATCGCCTGTAAGGATGTATCCTTTGCGAGCTCGACAGTCTGTTCAACCAGATCCGAGTCCGGTCCGCATATCAGACGGTATTTGCTTAAATACTTTTTTGAGCAACGCTTTTTCGGTGTGGCGTTTAAGTCACGCGGAAGAAAGTGGAATGATGACCAGATCCTGGTGATGTCCTGCAGACCTATCATATCCGTTCTGGCATCCATCATCTCAAGTGACAGCTGAGTGGTAGCCGCGGTATCCGGACCGCCTATATGAGATAAAAGAGAACGGCTGCATACGTCGACAAAGTTGTCGGAATATGCTATGGTCTGACTTTCCTCATGGGAAAACCCCGCAAGTATCGCGGCGCAATAGGTCGCGTAGTAATGAAAATCAGCGTTCATACCGCACCTCCTTCCGTCTCAGTCTGCATGCTTTTTCTGAATCGTCTCAGTCGAATACTGCTTGTCATCATGATCATGGTGCACACGATCGAGGTGATCTCGATGGTAAGCGATGCCAGACCGCTGATCAGACCCTCTGTACCCTGAAAGAAGAGGGCATAAGCCTCAGTTGCACTGAAAATGATATCCATAGCAAGCCCTATACCGGCGAATACCAGATACACAACCGATTTGCGCTTTCCCTTTCCTTCGCCTCTGGCAGACAATCCTATATAAACCTGAAACAGACATGCTATGCCTATCAGTACTCCTAAAAAAATATATATCACGGTTTTCAGATCCGGTGGTACATATCCGACGATATCATCGTCAAAGATGAACAGTGTCAGCGCATATCGTATCAGTGTCCACAGACCAAATATGGCAACACCTGTTCCGACAGTTACAAGGTTGACCTCAAGTCGTCTTATCCTGGCATCCATAGGTAGCCCTCCTTTAGAATCATGGTAGTATTATACATCATAAACCGGTTGTGCGCAAGGGGGTGCCGGATGACAATCCTTGTTGAATAATCGCTGATACTATGATATGATTTAATATGGATTTTGTGTAACCGGGTATTCGTAAAGGAGGTTATGATGGCGGCAGCCGGAGAGAATCAAAAACTAAAGCTTCTATATTTGTATGATATTCTGAAGGAGAGAACAGATGAGTATCATGCCATCACGATGAGTGAGATCATCTCTGCTTTAGATGCCTATGGAGTCAATGCAGAAAGGAAGTCCATATATACTGACATACAGGCATTAAATGTCTACGGAGCCGACATAGTCGGAGAGAAGGTCGGAAAGGGGTACCAGTACAGGCTTGCGAGCCGTGACTTCGAGATGCCGGAGCTGAAACTGCTCGTGGATTCGGTTCAGTCATCGAAGTTCATCACCGGGCGCAAGTCGAACGATCTGATACGCAAACTCGAGGGACTGGCAAGCCGCTATGAGGCCAGAGAGCTTGATCGCCAGGTGGTAGTGGCAGGACGCATAAAGACGATGAACGAGAGTATCTACTATAATGTAGATGCTATCCACCGCGCCATCGCGGACAATGTCAAGATCCGCTTCAAGTATTTCCGTTGGAACGAAAAAAAGGAACAGGAACTCCGACGTGACGGGGCTGACTATGTAGTATCACCGTGGGGACTTGTCTGGGATGACGAAAACTACTACCTGATCGGCTATGACGATGGTCGGGAGGAGATAAGTAGACACGATGTCGTTATGGAGTCCGATGAGCATGATTTGCCCTCGCACGGACGCGCGGGCAGCGAAGGCGGAGTCCGTCACTATCGTGTGGACAAGATGAAAAGCATCCGTCTTACTGACCGGAAACGCGACGGCAAATCCGCCTTCGCCGGAAAGGATATGGCGACTTATACCGAAAAACGATTTGGCATGTACGACGGCGAGCTCGTAAAGGTCGCACTCCTTTGCAAAAATGACATGGCCGGCGTCATCATCGACCGATTTGGAAAGGATGTCCCGATGATAAAGGTCGATGCTGACCATTTCGAGACCAGGGTGGATATGGCTTTAAGTCCTCTTTTTCTCGGCTGGGTAGCGAGTATGGGGGATGGTATAAGGATAGTCGAACCCGCTTCCGCTGTTGAAGAAATGAGGTCGATGATAAAGAATCTGCAAAAAATCTATTGATCGGAAACGTGGAAGAGGTATTGATTTTTTGGCATGCTTTGTGTTATAATTAGTGCTGACTTATTCTTGAGGTTTTTAACGGAGGGGAATCATGGATTACTCATTTGAGACGAGAGGAACATGCTCGACAAAGATTGATTTCGATATCGATGGCGATGTCATCACGAACGTGAGGTTCACGGGAGGCTGTAATGGAAATCTGCAGGCTGTGTCAAAGCTTGTAGACGGAAAGACAGTGGATGAGATCGAATCACTACTTAAGGGCATCGATTGTAACGGCAGAGGTACATCCTGCGCTGATCAGCTGGCCAGAGCAGTCAGAACGGCAGCAGGGTGAACAAAAAGGAGAGGTAGAGATGAAGAAGAGAAGTTCACTGAAGAAGGTGTTGTTGACGCACATAGTTGCTTACGTAGCGGTTATCATAGTAGTGATCACGGGTGTGAGCATTTATATGCAGACAACCAAGATCAGCAGTCTGACCGAGTCAGTGCTCGGGAAGGAATCGATCTCATATGCGAATGAGGTTGATAACTGGTGGAGTAATGTCGAGCAGCGTGTAGCACAGACTGCAGATGTTTTGAGAAATTCACCGGAGCTTTCATATGAGGATCAGCTCGCAATGCTTTTGAAGCTCACCGAAGCGGATCCTGATTCGCAGGATATCTATATGGCATTCGGTGATGATAACAAGTTTCTGGACGGTTCAGGCTGGACACCCGATGCGGATTTTGTTTTTTCGGATCGTCCCTGGTACATCGGAGCCATCGATAAAAAGGGAGAGATATTTACATCCGAGCCATATGTGGACGCATCTACAGGAAAGACCTGTCTTGCGTGCGCAGTGATGGTAAGAGATAACGTAGTTCTCAGTAGTGATATCAACTTTGACAAGGTATCGGAGAGACTGGCTTCTTTTAAGTCAAGCTCCGATGAAGCAAAGTTCTACATAGTAAATAAAGAAACACAGGATATACTGGTCAGCAGTGCGGGAGACATCACCGGCCAGAAGGTCAATGAGTGTCAGGATCCCGTGATGCAGGGACTGAGCACGTTGCTCGGTTCACTGAATACGGAAAAATCGATCGTTGCGGAAAAGGTTCAGACAGCATCAACCGAGGCGGGTAGCATGATGTATGCTGCTACCGATATCGAGGGTACATCGTGGGTTGTAGTATCTGCCGTACCGCGCAGCTTCATGTCGGATAGCATCGTCAGAAATCTGGTGATCACGCTCTCCGTAGCTGTAGTACTTCTGTTGGTGATCGCAGTCATCCTTTTCCTGGTTATCAGGAGAATGATAAATCCGGTTGTGAAGGTTACCGAGAGAGTTACGGATATCAGTGACGGAAACTTCACCGTGACCTTGGTACCAACGGGAAATAACGAGATCACCACCCTGAGTGAAAGGATGAACACGTATATCGATGGCATGCGTACCACTCTTTCCGAGATGACGGACATGTCAGAATCGATGAGTGCGAGTGCGGGACAGTGTTTTGAAATATCGCAGAACTTAAATGCATCGAATCAGAGTCAGAGCGAGTCGATCGAAAAGCTCAATGATACTTTGGGTATCATGAATCGCTCCATAGATGAGGTTGCAAACTCGGCTGTTGAGCTTGCGGCTACATCCGGAAACCTGATGGAAAGCGCGGAGGATGTAAGGACTTTGTGCGAGACGACACTCGAGTCTTCTGCATCCGGAAAAGAAGAGATGGAGCGCGTGACCAGCAACGTTACTGTTCTCGGTCAGAACATAGAAGAGCTGGCTGAGATAATCCGTGTCGCTGCAAAGTCCATCGAGGAGATCACCGGTATCACCGCTACGATCAATGCGATATCAGAGCAGACAAATCTGCTTTCTCTGAACGCGTCCATCGAGGCCGTCAGAGCGGGAGAGCAGGGCAAGGGCTTTGCGGTCGTTGCATCCGAGGTCGGAGTGCTCGCGCAGCAGTCTACGGAGGCCACCGAGACAATCCGCCAGTTGATCACCGGTATCACGAAGAATATTGAAGATATCAATAAAAATGCAGAGACCTGCGTGACAGACATGGAAGCGTGTGTGGAGGGCGTCAAGGCAGCAAATGCTTCGTTTGAGCAGATACACAAAAATGTCGGTCAGGCGACAGAGGGCATCGTGACCATCGCTGATGGTATTGAAAAGATAAACGAGTATGCATCTTCGAATGCTGCCACCACTGAGGAGCAGGCTTCCTCGATAGGTGAGATATTGGGTCTGAGTGATGAGATCGTCGATGAGAGCAACAAGCAAAAGGCGCAGACAGAGAGCATTGCGAACATCTCCGAGGATCTCAACCGGTATTCATTCACCATCAACGATAACCTTTCAAAATATGAGCTGTGATATAAAGCATCTCGTAGGTTTTTTGCCTGCGGGATGTTTTTTTTATAAAAAACAGAAGAGGAGGGAAAAGGTTTTATGAAAAAACAAACCAAAAGAAAAGCAGGTATCATTGCGATAGCTCTCTCGCTTTCGCTCGCGTTTCCTCAGACACAGGCAGTGAGATCATTGGCTGCCGATACGGAAGAGGGACAAACAAGCGATGATTCGCAAGTTAGCCCCGTGACCGGATTAGCTGCGGCAGCGGAGGAACTCAGAACGCTGATACGCGGTAACCTGATAAAGGACTACGATCCGGCCGTATCAAAGGAAATGGACATCATCCATGAAGTGAGGAGCCGTGATGTCAGGGATATCATGGAATCAGAGGCACAGAGCCTTAAAAACAGATCAAAGACAGCTGCCACATATCAGATTTATGACATAAACAGTGACGACAGCACAGAGTTATTTATGTTTTATAAATCCGGCAAAAAGCTTGATGTCTACAGATACGATGATTATGATTTCAGTATCGCTCTGGCAGGCAAATTAAGCGGTGTCACCGAGGTCTACAAAAACAAAAAGAAAAAGCAGATCGTAGTTGTGACTTCTCAGGGATCGGTTAAAAAGGCTATCACATCTTACAAGATCACCGGTTCAGGAAAGCTCAAGAGTGTATCTGCGTATACTCAGAATATAAAGACTTATAAAAACGGCAAGAAAAAGATAACGAAAAAAGCCTTTGATAAATACTATAAATCCGTAAAGAAGCTCGGGCAGATCAAACCGAAAAAAATCCCGGAGGAAAACTACCTCTATACAGTGGAGGATGAGAGCTTCTACAGTAAGGACCTTTTCTATACAAGCTTTGAGGATGATTATGGAAGAGAGAGTCTTTATATGACAAAGGATCCATCCGCTACAGCTCCTCAGGATAAATGCCTGGCATATTGGTTCGGGTATGACAGAGTATCCAGACACAATTATTCCGAAATGCCGGGTATCAGACGGTATGTATTCGGACCTGATGTGGTAGATAAGAAAACCGGAAAGACATATCAGGAAGAAGACTGGGATACCATGTACAAGCAGGTATCCTCAGGTAAATACGCGCCATCATTTTTGATGGAGGGAGTAAATGATGAAGGAAAGACTGTTCTCGATATCGAGGCAGACGGTGAGCTTCACGGTGTGGACAAGACAGAATGTACCGCCACAAACGGGAATACGACTTACAAAGCAGTCGAGTACACCATGGAGTATGGTGACTGCCAGATGAGATTTACTTTCTTTACGGAAGGTGATTTTGCCGGCAGGATCGCTCACGCGGGAATGTACTATCCGTATATCACCGGTGATGCAGAGCATGAGAAATGGACATTTTTATACGGAGCGGAGGCGGTGAATCCTTCTGAACACGATGTAAGGATTTACGACTGGGTCACAGTGGGCGGAGCAGATAAGGATGTGAAGGTTCGTACGCTGACCATAGATTCATCTGATCCGGCGCTGGCGCAGACGGTTAAAACAGGCCAGTACGTAAGCTTTGAGCTTTTCTCTGGTAGTGGACAGTTCTATAGTTATAAAGAGGATGGCACTACAAAGTGGCTGCTCCCTGAGGAAGACACGGAAGAAAACGTAATAAACTATACGGATTTTGACAGGATGCTGAATCCGGGTGGGGAAGGTCAGTATGACTACGGTGATCCTGTATTCGAAAAGAAACTGTTCTGGGATGCAAAGTGAAATAGGGAGGATAAGTCATGAATAAAAGAATAAGGAAAATCATGTCTGTTGTTTTGCTGATGGCACTTGTGTTCGGTGCCTTCGGAGGTATGACATCAGCTCCTGTGGCCAAGGCAGCGGCTCCGCATTGGTCAATCTCCGCAAAATTTGCCAGTTATGATGCAAGGGCGGATTCATATGCTGATTGCGGAAATGAAACCTTATATTCCGGTGAACAGACAACAATCTTTTTCAAGCGTACAGATGGACCGAGAATCCCAAAGGGGAGCTATGTTGTTGTTTTCAAACAGGCAGATTATGATAACCTGAGGGCAGAAGGACTTCCGATCGTTCAGAACACAGGCTATGCTAAGTATAAAGGGGCAAAGAGCCAGAGTAGTTCCAATACCAGATGGTGGTACTTTAAGAAAGGGTTCAGTGCAGGAAGCTATGTTGTATGCCTGATGTTACCATACTATGATGAAAGCAGCCGTTCAAAAAAATATACATATTTTTGGTGGAAACGAAAGGTGTATAATTACGGTTGATGGTTTACAGATTTATCAGTCCCGACGGGGATGATTCTTTTCTGTATTGTCCCGGAGTAAGTCCGGTGTGCTTTCTGAACACTGCGGTAAATGCACTCTGGGATGAGTAGCCTAGGGAAAGAGAAATATCACTGATAGTGAGGTCAAGATCCTTCAGCATCTGAGTTGCTGTGTGGATCTTGACTTTGTTTATGTATTGTTTTACCGTCTCACCGGTCTCGAGGGAAAACAGTCTGGAAAAATAGCTCGGATTCAGACCGGCAACACCTGCAAGCCTCTCCATGGTAAGTGGCTCATCCATATGATCATAGATATAGTCGATGGCACGTATCACATAGGCAGAGCCTTTTTTCTCATGGTTGATTTTTTGCATGCGGGTAGTATAGTCCAGCTGCATCTCATACAGCAGATCGATAACCGCCTCCGGATCCCTGAGGGAGTCTGCTTTTCGTATGTATATGTCGCTTAATGTGTATGAGTCATTGTGGGGCATGCCGGCGTCTATGCACACTCTGGCGATGATACCCACGGATACCACAAAATGATAGATGTTGTTTCTGAGAGGGCTGTCTGACAGAGTACCGCGACCTGCATGGTTGCTCATTCTTCTTTTTTGGGCATTGTTTTTGACGGTCTCAATATCACCGTTTTTTATGGCATCATAAATAGAAAACTCGCTTTTAATATCATAACGCTTGAAGCCTTCTTCTCTCTGAACATATAGTCTGTAGTTTAGCTCTTTTGATGTATTCATGGCTATCCTCCTGTCATTTCTATCTTTTTCTATCTTTTTATAAGATATTACAATAGAATTGACAAAAAAGCAATGTTTTTATCATACATTCGGTAAACGTATATGTATTATATATGGCAAGAAGGGGATGCGGGTATAGGGTGCACGAATGTCAACGGAGCCTCCCGTTGACATTTATGTGCACACCGTGAGTAGGAGGAAGACGATATGAGTCAGGTAAAGGACATGACAGAAGGACGGGTTGGAAAGATCCTTGTGGCTTTCTACATCCCGATCTTTTTCACAAATATGCTTCAGCAGCTCTACACGTTCGTCGATACGGCGATAGTAGGAAAGGGGCTCGGAAGTACGTCTTTGGCAGCGGTTGGAAACATGGGATCCATCTGCTTTTTGATCGTGGGCTTTTCAATCGGACTCGCAAACGGTTTCTCGGTTCTCATCGCTCAGAGCTTCGGAGCAAAGGATCCGGATAGACTGAGGCAGACACTCGGAGCATCGATAAAGCTGGCAGGGATAGTCTGTGTTATACTTACTGCTTGTAGTATGCTGGGACTTCGCGGGATACTTGATCTGTTACAGACGGACTCTACGGTCGTCGGTGAGAGTCTGATATACGGTTATATCATCTTCGGCGGGCTTGTTTTTACTATATCGTATAATATGTGCGCATGTATACTCCGCGCGCTAGGAGACAGCAGGACGCCTCTTAAGGCAATCATAACATCGTCCATTCTCAATCTGGGACTCGACTGTCTGTTTATATTCGTGTTCCGTATGGGAGTGGCGGGAGCTGCGATCGCTACGATCTTTTCGCAGTTTATATCTACGCTTATTTGCCTCAGAAAGATCGTGTCCATAGAGGTGTGTCGTCTGGAAAAAGAGAACTTTGTAAACTCATGGAGAATGTATGGAAAGCTTTTGAAAAACGGTATCCCCATGGCGTTCATGAACTCCATCACGGCGATAGGCTGTATGGTGGTTCAGTATTTCGTAAACGGATTCGGTGTGGCATGCACGGCGGCTTACTCTGCATGTTCAAAATACCTGAATCTCTTTATGCAACCGGCATGTACGGCAGGGCATACCATATCGGCTTTCACAGGCCAGAACAGCGGTGCCGGAAGATATGACCGTGTAAAAAGCGGACTGATGGTTTGTACCGGGATAGCGACCATAGCTTATCTGATCCTCGGGTCGGTGATGTTCTTCATGCCGGAGGGTCTGGCGAGAGTCATCCTTTCCGATGATCTGTCAGTAAGCTACGCTGTTAAGTTTTTGCCTATATGCGGGATGATGCTCTGGGCTGTTGACTATCTTTTTGTATTCAGAAGCGCGCTACAGGGCATGGGTAATCCATTGATCCCGATGATCTCCGGAATTGTTGAGATGGTTATGCGTGTGGGAATCATAATCCTGTTTTCATCCGATCTCGGATTCATCGCGACCGCATTTGCCGAGGCCGGGGCGTGGACGGGTGCATTTTTACTGAATATGGTAGCGCTTTTAGTGCAGATGAGAAAAAACGGATGCACATTCAGGGGATTTCATCTGTCCGGAATAAGGTCATTTCTATTCCTTGAAAAAATCTGAAAAGATGCTATAATAGTGTCATAGGATTTTTGAGGGGGATGTGCATGAGTAGGTGGACCAGTATCCCGGGATGGGCTGAGCCGAGCGCTGAGAATAAGAATAGGTGTGCTCTGTTTCGTAAGGACAGATTTGCATACGGAGACATAGAAAACGGTCTTAGGTACTATGAGAGTCTTTCTTCGCAGAAAGGCCTGCCTTTGGTCGTTTTTTTGCATGGAGCGGACGCGTTCGGTACGGACAATGAAGGGCAGATAGCTCTTCACGATGTGGCGACCGTATTTGCGGATCACGCGTGGCAACAGATCCATCCGTGTCATATCATAGCTCCCCAGTACATGAAAGGTAAACACTGGGCTATACCGTCCATGAGAAGGTATGTCTATGAGATGACGCTTTCATATGCGGAACGTTTTTATGCAGATATGTCCAGACTGTATATATATGGTTACAGTGCCGGGGGGATAGGACTGCTTTCGATACTGAAGGAGTATCCGATATATGCGGCGGCTGTCCCTATCTGTGGGGCGACAGAGGATACGGATATGGAGAAGCTTTTAGATACTCCCATATGGCTTTACCATGCTGAGGATGATTCCATGGTGAGCCCTGATGAGTTTGAGGTCGTGTTTTTCAAGGATCGTCAGATAGGTTCGCGCGTGATATATGAGAAGCTGCGTGAACTGGGACATAATAACCTGAGATATACGGAGATCCCCGCGGATAAGATGAAGGAGGAGTTCGGACTTCATCCTCACTGCAGCTGGGTGTTGATGGGGCGCGATACAAAAGTAAAGGAGTGGATGTTCCATCAGAGAAAACAGATTAGGGACATACACAGAACAGGCAGATAAAAAAAGAACTGAAGTTTATATTGACTTCAGTTCTTTTTTGTCTTCATACATAAGTGCATCGGCACGATCAAATACCTCGGATATCGTCGTGTCGTTCTTTGGTTCGTAGGTGGCAACACCCACGGCAACGACGGGACCGTTTTTTTGGACAAGGTTCTCATAAACCTTGGCTCTGAATCTGCTCAAAAGCTCTTCCTTTGCGGAGAAGTCATCCCCGCGGAGGAATACGAGAAACTCATCTCCGCCGATCCTGAATACGGGGCTATGAACAAAAGTATCGCACAGGAGTTTGGCAGCGGCTTTGATATGGTCGTCACCGGCCTGATGGCCCTCCGTATCATTTATCTTCTTCAGATCGTTTATATCACATATGGCAAGAGCGAATGGAAGATAGTCAAGTCCTTTGTCTATGTTTTCCTGGACTGACTGTTCCAGCTCGATATATGCGGTTTTATTCTTGGTTCCGGTGAGCTCGTCACGTCTTGCGAGAGCTTTTTCGGTTGAAAGTGCTTTCTGATGAGCTTTTTCTTTTCTGACCTCATCGTCGACGTCTTCGACTACGATGAGGAAGTGTGAGGAATCAATGGTTTTTCTGACGGAGAATCTGGTGTACTCATATTCATCTTTTACTTTGATGCGACAGTCGACATTGAACTGTTTTCTGCTTCTGAGTGCAGAGAGCAGGTAGTCTTTATCGAGCAGTCCGAACATGCGTTCCCTGTCATCGGGGTAACAGAACTTCTCCATATAATCCCTTGCTACATCAAAGAAAGCGTCGCCCTTTTTTTCTGCCTCCAACCTGCCGCGAAGGCTGTTTGAGATATATCCGACATATTCCCCATCGGAAGTGTCTACATAATACACGACGTCGTAGTTTTCCGCCAGCGACTCGGCAATCTGACCGAACGTTACGGTTTTCTTTTTTCTTTTTTCGGATTCGAGTCTGAAACGTTCCGCGTTCTCACGAATCTCACCCATTTCTTTCTCGCGATCGATCCTCTCGTCCTCCTCGACAAATACATGGATAAGACAGGTTCCGATGAGAAGTCCGATGGCATAGAACGGAAGGAACGGGTACAGGGTCTGCAATATGATAAATACTGTCATGACGAGGCCTGAGACGCCTACTGTCATGTAGTGATTCTTTTCTTTGCCCTTTGATTTGACAGCGACAACGATCGAATAGATCGCCGATATGAAAAACAGCACGACCTGCATGGCGAGAGTGATGTATCTGGAATAGCTCGGCAGGTATTCGCCGTCTTTGGTGAACGCAAATACTATGGGATAGAAAAAGTTCACGATAAGATTTAACAGCTGATAGATAAAGATAGTCCATCCCGCAATTGTAAGGAAGGAACTGAAAAGTCCTTTTCTGTCGAGAAACCTGACCACAAACCTGGTCCACATCAGTACGGATAGTACCATCGCAACAAAGTACAAAAAAGTATCCGTATATGCTAAAGGCACGATGCGTGTTTCATAGAGGAAACCCCACAGGACATCGGCGGTATAGTAGATGGATACGATGATCAAAAACAGTTTGTAACGCGAGGAAGAAGACATCTTATCCTGCTTCGTTCCGATCATGCGCGCGTTTATTATGAAATGGAGAATGATAGCCAAGGCACCAAAGCTTGAGTAAAACATACAGTTGTCTCCTTATTTATCTGCGATAATATCCCCGTAAAATAGAGTATGCGACACTGACAACAATATTGCAGAATATATTATACTACATAAATTATCTGTTAACAAGTTTTTTTCTAGTATCTTGGCATTTTTGTTGCGTTTTGATGCTAAATCTGATATCATATTCATATGCATTTATAAGGGAAGAGTGTTCATGTACAGGTCATATGCAGATATGATCGGAAAGGAAGGGGTATGAAGATAAACGGTGTGAAAAGAAGAGTATTTTCAGGCGTGATGGCGGTCACGCTTGTGTTCGCTATGGGTGTGGGAGTGCTTGCAGACGGTGAGAGTGTCGCTACTGCAAAAAAGGCAACAAAGATAGTTCTGAGCAAAAAGAGTCTTTCCGTAAAGGCAGGGAATGAAAAGACCCTGAGGCTCAAGGGCGTCACCACAAAGAAACAGTTTAAAAAGATAAAGTGGACGGTTTCCGATAAGTCAGTAGCTGATATAGACGCCGATGATATCGGAAAGACCCTCTATGTATTCGGGAATAAGCCCGGAAAGGTCAGTGTAAAAGCCAAGTATAAAAAGAAGACCTACACCTGCAAGGTTACCGTAAGATCATCCGGGAGCGGAAAGGTATATCTGCCGGAGTCATCAGGTGGAGAGTCTACGGCTGTTTACTGGTCGTATGAGGACAGCTGGTTTACGGCGCCCGCGAGCACCTACAACCAAAAGATCGCGACCATGACAGCTATTTTAGCATGGGCATCTGTTCCCGAGTATGAAGAGTTCGCAAAGGGAAATCCTTCGTTTTATGTAAAACGTGTGACGGATATGCTCGGCTTCGACGGATATCGCACAAACGAAGACTATAAGGTTAAGCCGACCGCTGACAGCTTCGGAGTCGCATTTGCAAAAAAGCAGATAAAGTCAGGCGATAAAACTTACACTCTGATAGTCATCGTTCCCCGCAGCTCCGGTTACGGTAAGGAATGGGCATCAAATATGACTTTGGGCACGTCAGGAGATCACGAGGGATTCAGTAAGTCGAGCAAGAAACTTCTGTCCGACCTGACTCAGTATATGACTGACGAGCAGATAACGGGAGATGTCAAGCTCTGGTTCGCGTGTCACAGCCGCGGTGCATCCACGGCGAACCTTGCAGAGGCTTATATCGCTGATCATCCGGAGGATATCCCGAAGAGCGTTACGATCGAAAAGGAGGATATCTACGGATATAACTTAAGCTGTCTCCATCCGACAACCTTTACTGATGAGACAGAGAAAAAGAGAAAGGAAACAGATTATCCTTTCATTCACAATATCGAGATGCCAAATGACTTTTTCACACATCTTATGTCAGAGTCATATGGATTCACGAGATACGGCGTGACACATAAAATAGAGGTAAACGATGAGATCACCGGTAAAGCCGTATATGTGCTTTTGAAGTCGATAGACAGACAGTTGTATGTGAGGTTTGATAAGAGTAATCCCGAGAAGAATGATGCTAAAGGACTGATAGCCGCATTCTCTGAGGCGATGAAAAAGACCATCCCGGACAGGCAGACCTTCGTTTCCGAATACCAGGAGAAGGCGAGACAGGCGCTGGATACCGACGGCAATCAGATCACACAGCTCGGGCTGATCCTCGCGCCGGTGATAAATAATGTGGATTATAAATCCATGACTATGCTTGATTTCTTGGGGAAGATCGATACCATCACCCTCGAGCATTATCTTCAGGTGTTGTATGTATTCCTCACGGATTTTGATTTTAAGGGATGAGCATGAAGAAGTCATTTAAGTTAGACATAGCAGTGATCGCGGCGGTTGTGATCATCGGAGTGATCCTGGTCGCGGTATTTTTGCTGATGAGGTCACCCGGAAAGAACGTGGTGGTTTCCGTTAACGGAAAAGAAGTCGCCACTTACCCGCTTGATGAGGACAGGGACGAGTGGCTCACGGGAGCAGACGGCGGCAAAAACAGACTCATCATAAAGGACGGTACCGCGAGGATAGAGGAAGCAGACTGTCCGGACAAGCTATGTGTAAATCAGGGCAGCATATCAAATGTAAATGAAAGCATCGTATGTCTCCCGCACAGGATCACCGTGCGGGTTGCAGGGGAGAACGATTCCGAGATCCCCGATGCTGTAGCAAAATAAAAATATCAAGCAGGAGCATGATATAGCGTTACGAAGATGCCATGCTCCGGAATGGAGGGAACTATGTTTGAACAGGTAAAGCTTGGCTATGCATCAAACGGCTTAGAGCCGCAGATCGATCAGCTTACGATCGAGACGCACTACGGAAAGCATCACGCATTGTATACGAAAAACTTAAACGATGCTGCAGAGAAGGCCGGTGTTGCAGATAAGGATATCGAAGACCTTTTGGCTTCTTTAGACAGTGTGTCGGATGAGGCTCTCAGAAAGGCACTCAGAAATAACGGTGGCGGATACTACAATCACAACCTGTATTTTTCAACCCTGTCTGCAGAGGGAAACACGGAGCCGGTCGGTGATCTGAAAGTTAAAATAGATGAAAAGTTCGGAGATTACGCCACCTTAAAAGAGAAATTAACTGCTCTTGCACTCGGACAGTTCGGTTCGGGCTGGGCGTGGCTCTCGGCAAACAAAGCAGGTGATCTGATGGTTTCGGCAAGTCCGAACCAGGATAATCCCATCAGTGAGGGAACCGGATTCATCCCCATCCTTGCGATCGATGTTTGGGAGCATGCGTATTATCTGAATTACAAAAACTTAAGAGCAGACTATGTTGCAAAGCTTTTTGAGATTATCGACTGGAAGCTCGTAGAGGCAAATTATCAGAGAGTAAAGGCGTAAGACATAAGTCTGTACGGAAGGAAACGAAGTTGGACATTAAGGAAACACAGCGTATAGCGATGAAAACATCGGTGGTCAGCCTGGTCGGTAATATTTTACTGTCGGTATTCAAGCTGATCGCCGGGCTCGTCGCATCGTCATCAGCGATGGTATCGGATGCGGTTCACTCCGCCTCCGATGTTTTCTCAACGATAATAGTCATGATAGGAGTGAAGGTTTCCTCAAAGGAGGCAGACGATGATCACCCCTATGGGCATGAGAGGTTCGAGGCTATAGCATCGGGCCTTCTTTCGATGGTCCTGGCGGTCATCGGGTTTGAGATCGGAAAGAAAGGCGTGATGACGCTTATCAGCGGAGAGTATGAGTCCCTATCCGTACCGGGAGTTCTCGCTCTCGTCGCAGCTCTCGTTTCCATCGTAGTTAAGGAAGCCATGTTTTGGTATACCAAAGCAAACGCAAAGAAGATCCGATCAACGGCTCTGATGGCTGACGCATGGCATCATCGATCGGATGCACTCTCATCTGTCGGCGCGCTTATCGGTATCGCGTTTGCGATATACGGATGGCCCGTCATGGACTCGGTAGCCAGTATCGTGATCTGTTTGTTTATCCTGAAGGCAGCCATCGATATTTACAAAGAGTCGTTGAATCGTCTCGTTGATAAAAGCGCAGATCCCGAGCTTATGAACAGTATCCGTACGGAGATACTGTCAGTAGAGGGAGTGGAAGGCGTAGATGATCTGAAAACCAGACTTTTCGGTAACAGGATGTTTGTAGATGTTGAGATAGCGGTGAAAGGCACACTCACCCTCGAGGAGTCTCATGAGATAGCAGAGGCCGTGCACCTGCGTATCGAGGAGGTATTTCCCGATACGAAGCACTGCATGGTCCATGTGAATCCGACAGAGAGGTGAGTATCTCATGAAAAGCACAACCGGAAAAATAGCACTGCGTGCGATGCTCGTTGCCGTAGCCTTCGTCCTCGCCTGGCTGGAGGCACAGGTGCCGACACTGATCGCTGTACCCGGAGTTAAGCTCGGACTTACAAATCTGGTTGTTCTTATCGCGCTTTATAAGCTCTCTTGGAAGGACGCTCTCGTTATCAACGTCATTCGTATAGTACTGGTGGGTTTCACCTTCGGGAGTATTTTTTCACTTATGTATTCTCTTGCGGGAGGACTGCTTTCGGGAATCGGTATGATCGTTCTGAAGGAGGTCGCGCACGCCAGGCTTGTCACCGTGAGTGTGGTGGGTGCTTTGTTACATAATCTCGGTCAGCTCATCGTCGCGATGATCGTTTTGGACACATCGTCTTTATTCTACTATCTGGTCGTTTTGTGGATCGCAGGAGCCGTTGCCGGAACGGTTTTGGGACTCATATGCGTGCCGATCGTAAAAAGTATAAAAAAAATCCCATAAAATACGAATTTCCTCTTGTTTGAAAGGTTAAATTTTGCTATACTAGGAATAGCGAGATTAACAATGGAGGAGAGCCGTGCTAAGCGAAGAAAGAATCAAAAAAATGATTCGTCTATCGGACTATGAAGCGGGTATGGGTGAGCTCGATCTGAGACGCACTCGCTATCGCAGGCGTGATTATGTACGCCTTCAGGTTTTGCGTGCTGTGGCCGGTATGGTTGCGGCGAGCATTCTTATCTTAGGGATGGTCATGCTCTACTTCATCGACAGCATTCCTTGGAAAACATACGTATCAGAAGGTTTCTTTACCCTGGACCGTACGCTTTGGATCACAGGTGGCGTTGTGGTATGGTTGATTCTCCTTGGAATACTTTGTTCATTTACCAAAAGACGAAGCAAACGTGAATATGACGAGGCGGCAGCCCGCGTTTATGAATACGATGCTACATTGGATCAACTCTTGAGACTTTACGAGGATGAGAAGAAGGAGGAGAACACATGATGGCAACACTTCTGATCCTCAGAGGTCGGATCAGGCATTATTTTGAAAAACACTATACCATCATCAGAGGTATATTAAAGGGCTTGGTTGTGCTTGTGGTGCTGATGCTGCTCACGGGCAAATTCCCCGATGGATTCTTTTCGAATTACAGATGGGTATTTCCGGTAGTGGCGGTAGCCTGCGGATTTCTTCCGGACGCCATCGGGATCCTCAGCATAGTCGCGATAGTAGGTATAGAGGTTTGGCAAATATCTGCGGTTCAGGCAGTGACTCTGCTGATGATGATCGCTATTTTTTTCCTGCTCTTTGGACGAAAGGCAAAGGATCAGTGGTATATGCTGATATCAGTGCCCACTCTTTCGGCGCTTCAGATGGGATTTTCAGTCCCTGTGGTTTCGGCGCTGTTTGCAGGACCATCGTTGATTCCCGCTCTTGTAATGGGTCTGGTAGTCAGATTCAGCCTGGATGCTGTGTCTGAGTATACGGCGACCGCACAGAGGATTGCCGGTGATTCAAATATGTTTGCGCCGCTTCAGTATTTGATCAACTATATCATTTCAAACCGACTTTTGTGGGTGGCGCTTTTAGTATACATAATCACCTTTACGGTTGTTTATCTGTTGAGAAGAGCCAACTTCAAGTATTCACCTCAGATTGCCATATTGGTTGGAACCGTGGTTCTGTACACACTTGAGATGGTGAGCAATATTATCTGGGAACTCGAGCTGAATCTCATTCTTACCTCGGTGTTGGTACTGGTCACCATGGGAATCGCGTATCTGTTCCAGTTTATGCATATTTCTCTGGACTATCACGGTATCAGAAAACTGCAGTTCGAGGATGATGAGTACTACTACTATGTTTCTGCGGTTCCGAAGTATAACGTTGCTGTCGGTGACAAGATCGTCACGAAGATCCTTCCGGAGGATGTGGCTGAGGTTACCGCGGAGCTGCGCGAAGAGGTAGAGAAGGCTCTCGCCGAGGAGCGAGGCATAAAGATAGAGGACAAGAAGGAAGAGAAAAAGAAGGTAGAGGAGAAAAAACCGGAAGAAAAGAAACCGGAGAAAAAGCCGGAGGAGAAAAAGCCGGAGGAGAAAAAGCCGGAGGAAAAGAAACCGGAGAAAAAGCCGGAGGAGAAAAAGCCAGAGGAGAAAAACCCGGAAGAAAAGAAAGAAGAAGAGAAGGCTGAAGAAAAAGAGACAGAAGATAAGAAAATTGATGAGAAGGCCGACGAGAAGAGAGAAGAAAAGCCTGAGGAAGTAAAAGAAGAAACGAAAACGGAAATCGAGGAGACGAGTGAGTCAACCGAATCCTCCGAGAAAACCGAGAATGAAGAAAAGCCCCAGGTACCAAGGAATAAAAGTAGAAAAAAGAACAGAGGCAGAAAAAGATAAAAGGACGTAGCTTATGGATACTATCATCTCATTTTTTAAAAATTATGTAACCAAGCTCACGATCCCCAAGGTAAGTGTCATCGACATCCTGGAGATCCTGATCATTGCTTACGTATTTTATCACATCATTGTCTGGGTGAAGGACACGCGTGCGTGGACTCTGCTCAAGGGAATGGTGTTTCTTGCGCTGTTTTATCTGGTCGCAATGATACTTGAGATGAATGTTATCATATGGATATTCAACAATGTAATGGTCGTAGCGGCGGTAGCGCTGGTAGTTATCTTCCAGCCTGAGTTAAGAGGCGCCCTGGAACATCTGGGACGACGAAATATCCTGAGAAAGCTGTCACTTGACAGTTCTGATGAAAAGAGCAAAAGATTCTCGACAAAGAGTGTTCAGGCCATCGTGAAAGCAAGTTATGATATGGCCAAGGTCAAGACAGGTGCGCTCATCGTCGTAGAGAAAAACATCCAATGCCGTGAATACGAGAGAACGGGTATTCCGATCAACGCGGATATCAGCTCTCAGCTTTTGATAAACATATTTGAGCACAATACACCGCTTCATGACGGTGCGGTGTTACTTCGTGATGATCAGATCGTGGCAGCGACCTGTTATTTGCCGTTGTCAAACAATCTGAGTGTCAGCAAGGATCTCGGCACGAGACATCGTGCGGCCCTGGGTATCAGTGAGGTTTCCGATTCGCTGACTATCATCGTTTCCGAGGAGACCGGTGCGGTATCCCTGGCTGTGGACGGAAAGCTCTATCACAAGATAGATTCCGATACGCTTACCATTCGTCTCAAGGAGGCAGCGAAGCGCGGAAGAGAGAGAAAGGTTCGCTGGTGGCAGTTCCGCAAAAAAAAAGCTGATCGCGGAGAAACGTGCGGCTGAAGCCGAATCTTCAAAGGAAGAGGAGGTGAGCCGTTCATGAAAAGATTTTTAAAGAGATTATTCACAAAGAATATAGGATGGAAAATATTGTCCATCATCGCAGCGGCCGCATTCTGGCTCATCGTCGTTAATATCGTTGATCCTACGGTTAAAAGGACATTTGAGAACATCCCCGTAAAGATCCTTAATGAGACTGCGATAACCTCCGCGAACCAGGTCTATGAGATCGTGAGCGGAGACCGTGTTGATGTTACGATCACTTCCAAGAGGAGTCTCGTGGAGAGACTCAGGGAGAAGGACTTTACGGCGACTGCGGACCTCGCGGAACTTTCGAGCGTGAATGCCGTAAACATCCAGGTGAAGCTTAACAAGAATCCGAACAATCTTCCTTATGAGCTCAGTTATAACAATGCCGTTCTTAAGGTCAAGCTTGAAAACCGCGTGACAGAGAAGTTCAAGGTTCAGGTAGAGCAGGAAGGTGATCTTGGAGAAGGATACGTGCTTGGTGATGTGAAGGTTAAGCCAAATATCATCGAGGTAGCCGGCGGCGAGTCAAAGATGAGAAAGATCGATCACGTCGGCGTTGTGATCCCGCTAAGCGGTGAAACAGAAGAGTTTACCACCAAGGCTAAACCTATGGCTTATGACAGCTCGGGTGATGTCATAGATGCCGGAAATCTGACCTTCAGTGAGACCGAGGTCACAGTTAGTGTCGGAGTTAGGACGACCATGGATGTTCCGATCGAGGTAACTACCGTCGGAATGCCTGCCGAAGGTTATCATCTGATACAGACTGACAGACAACCTGAGAGCGTCAGAGTATCCGCATCGGATCCGTCGAAGTTCTCCGATGATATGGTCATCAGGCTTGAGGTGGATATAGAGGGAGCCACTGCCGATGTGGAGAAAGAGATAGACATATCCAACTACCTTGGAAAGGGCTTTACAATAGAGGACGGTATAACAAAGGTATCGGTAAGATGTGAGATCGGAAAGAGCGGAAGCAGAAGCTTTTATCTTAACGGTAGCGATATAGAGGTCAGAAATACACCGGAAAACTATTCGGTGGCATTCTCGGATCCCGACAAGAGATACGAGGTGAAGCTGTCGGGCTCCGATGATAAACTGAAAAATGTACAGCTCAAGGACTTGGGAGCCTACATCGATATCGGTTCATTGGGAGAGGGTGTACATAGTGTAGAGGTAAGCTTCACTACGCCCGACGGTATAAGGATAACATCGCCGGTTATAGTAGAGGTTACCATATCGAAGATAGAAAGTGAAGCCACGGAAACGCCCGAGGAGACGGAGGCGCCGGAGGAGGAATAAGAGCCACGCGTGGCTCGTTGCTACAGCGGTATGTTTCCGTGTTTTTTTTCGATCCTGTCGATCGACTGTTTGTTTCTGCATATGAGCAGGTCGGCGTAGATTCGCTCACGTGTGGCCTCGGGTCTGATGACCTCGTCCACATAGCCGTTCATTACGGCGACCTGCGGATTCATGAACTTCTCATTGTATTCATCTATCTTTTCCTGACGGAAGGCCTGTTTTTCTTCAGGCGACATATCCTTCATCTGTTTTCCGTACAGGATATCAGCAGCACCCTCGGCGCCCATAACGGCGATCTCTGCCGTAGGCCACGCGTAGACAAAGTCAGCACGCAGATGCTTTGAGCTCATGGCGATATAAGCTCCACCGTAGGCCTTTCTGAGGATGACGTTTATCTTGGTCGTGGTAGCCTCGGAATAAGCGTAAAGAACCTTGGCTCCATGTCTGATGATGCCCTTGTATTCCTGATCTTTGCCCGGCATAAAGCCCGGTACGTCGGTGAGTGTTATGATCGGAATATCATAAGCGTCGCAGAAGCGGATGAGTCTGGCAACCTTGTCTGAGGAGTCGCAATCGAGCACTCCTGCGAGATAGTTCGGCTGGTCACATATGAGACCGATCGTGATGCCCTTTATCTTTCCGAATCCTACTACGACATTCTTTGCAAACTCTTCCTGAATCTCTATGAAGGAATCAGGATCCACTATCCCGTTTATCACGTCATGCATATCGTAGCTCTGATTGCTGTGCTCGGGAAGTATATGTGCTAAATCCTCATTAAAGGTGACGTCATCTGCGTAGTTTATTCCCTGATTTAACGGATTTTGTTCAGCCTTGTTTTGATAGCAGGGAGGAAGTATGCCTATGAGCTGTCTGACCTTCTTGAAACAGGAGGCTTCATCCGGCATACGGAAATGTGCGACACCACTGGTCTGAGCGTGCACCCTCGAACCTCCGAGATCCTCGGCTGTGATGTCTTCGTTTGTTACGCTCTTTATAACCTTGGGTCCGGTCACGAACATCTGGGAGATGTCATCGATAACAAAAATGAAATCGGTGATGCCCGGAGAGTAGACTGCTCCGCCTGCGCAGTTTCCTGCTATGATGGAGATCTGTGGTATGTATCCCGAAGCCATGGTATTGTAATAGAATATCTCACCGTATCCTGCAAGGGCGTTGATACCTTCCTGGATTCTGGCGCCGCCGGAGTCGTTTATTCCGATGATGGGGCAACGGTTTTCGATAGCAAGCTTTATCGCATTTGCTATCTTGAATCCGTGCATTTTTCCGAGAGTACCACCTATGACGGTGAAGTCCTCGGCGTAAACGACCACAGGCTGTCCGTCTATGGTTCCATATCCCGTGATAACGCCATCATACGGGAACTGTCCTTTTTTAATATTGAAAGCATCTTCTAAGTTGGTTATGCCCGAACCGATCTCGCGGAAACTGTCCTGATCGAGAAGGTGACAGATCCTTTCGAGAGCGTGAAGCTTGCCAAGCTTATGCTGTTTTTCCATATTGTATTCCATGGTAATCCTCCATTGACTGATATAGTCCGAGTATATCAAGAAATCAGCCGAAAGTCAACAGATGATGGGAGATTATGGCTTGAACATAAGATGGTTTTTGTTGACTTGTATCCCGGAATAATGGTATAATATCGGTTGCAAATACTGTGTTTGCACACTCAGATGGAGGTTGTCGTGAAAAAAGTCATTACTTACGGAACGTTTGATCTGTTTCATATAGGACATATCAATCTCCTAAAGAGAGCAAAGGAACTGGGAGACTATCTTATAGTTGCCGTTTCGACGGATGAGTTCAACGCAGGTAAAGGCAAAAACGCCTACCACAGCTATGAGGAGAGAAAAAGGATACTCGAGGTGTGCAGATATGTGGATGAGGTCATACCCGAAAAGACCTGGGAGCAGAAAGTTGACGATGTTGTAAACAACGATATTGATATATTCGTGATGGGAGATGACTGGGAAGGAAAGTTCGATTTTCTCAAGCAGTACTGTGAAGTGGTCTATCTTCCGCGCACGGAGATCATATCCACTACCAGGATAAAGGATGATTTGAAGCGTGGATAAGAAAGTTGCGGGATACAGACTGTTTGGATTCATGTTTACGATGTTTCGTCTGTTCCCTGTAGACAGAAACAAAGTATTTCTCATCGCTACTCACGATGACAGCCTAGAGGGGAATGTAATGGTAGCGGCGAGCGCCATAAAAAAAGCAAGACCTTCCATGAGGTTTATCAGTCTTACCAAAAAGGACAATCCATGGAAGTTCTTTTCATATTTTGTAAAAAAAACCTATCACATGGCTACGTCAAAAACGATAATCCTTGACAATGTATTCATGCCGATGGCTTATACTCCCATATCAAAAAAGACGGTTGTGATCCAGCTGTGGCACGGGACGGGCACGATAAAAAGATTCGGGCTTGATGTGGAGAAAGGGAGTGTTGCCCGTATCGCGAAAAAGGGCAATAAAAGGATCACCTGGCTCATAGTGAACGGTGAGAGATCAAAAAGACAGTACGCATCGGCGTTTGGAGTTGATGAATCGAGGATAAGGACGCTGGGGCTCCCGAGGACGGACCTTCTGCTCGATCAGACATTCATGGAGAGTAGAAAGCGTCGATTTTTAAGACAGTTAGGTGATCACTACGATCTCTCCGACAAAAGATTTGTTCTGTACGCACCGACATTCAGGGACGGCATTAGAGAGGATCACGGGATAAGGCTCGATATAAACAGGTTGTTGGGAGTGCTCGATGACGATGTGGTGCTCCTTCTCAGGGCTCATCCGGCTGTGAGTGAGAGCTTTTCGAAGGAATGGGTAAAGACATCGGTAAGCCCGGGTGTACGCGACACGGTGATAGACGTTTCAGACTATCCGGGAGTCACGACACTGTTATCGGTAGCGGATGTTCTGATCACGGATTATTCGTCGATCATTTTTGAATATGCCCTTTTAAAAAAGCCGATGATCTTTTATGCATATGATCTTGATGAGTTCAAGAGACGTGGCAGAGGTTTTTATGAGGATTATGAGAAAAATGTCCCGGGCCCCGTGGTAAGAGATGAAGATGAGTTGTGTAAGGCTGTTTCGGATGCTCTTAAAAGATCGGGAACGGGCAAAGAGAGTGAAGCGCGTATCGAGGCATTTTTGCGTGATAATTACCGTAGGATGGACGGAAGAGCAGCGGAGCGCGTGGCTGCTCTGGCACTCAGAGAAAAATTCTCTCGACAAAGCTGAAAAGATGATGTATAATGTTTTAGTTGAGTTTGTTTTAGTATGAAGGAGACAACAAGGAGACGTAAAAATGGGAAAGCTGATGGATAGGAAGCTGAGCTTCGTTTTTATATTTTTACAGCTGCTGTTTTCGATAGCACTGTGCGCGATACTGTTTTATGTTGGGTTTATCCCCGATAAATACGTGATCGCTGCGATAATATTCTGTGTGGTACTGATGGTATATCAGATATGTGCGCAGATAGCGGACTCGAGCTTCATCATAGGAAGAGTTTTGAGTGTGGCTTTTTGCCTGATATTCCTGGCGGGAGGCTACTATCTGTATGATACCTACCATGCGATGGCTCAGATATCCGGAGCGGATGTCAAGATTGACGTCATATCGTACTACGTGCTGAAGGACGATCCTGCGCAGAGTTTGAAGGACGCAAAGGATTACAAGTACGGAATACTGTCGGTCATCGATCGTGAGAATACCGACAAGGCTCTTGCCGAAGCAAAGACTGAGGTAGGACAGGATCTGCAGATCGTCGAGTTCCAGGATTCATCAACACTTGTAGATGCGCTTTATGCAAAAGAGATCCAGGTGGCGGTGTTCAACCAGGGATTCGTCAATTCGATAACGGATAAGTTCAAAACATTTAAAAAAGACACGAGAGAACTCGTCCAACACGAGATCGAGACCAAGATCGAAGAGGAAGAGGAAGAAGAAGAGGAAGATGATTACGCTACCAGCGTGACGACGAAGCCGTTCATTGCGTACTTAAGCGGTATCGATGTTTACGGAAAGCTTTCCACGACCTCCAGAAGTGATGTAAACGTTTTGGTCGTGGTCAATCCTCTTACAAAGAAGCTTCTGTTGATATCGACACCCCGTGATTACTATGTTCCGCTATATGACAGCAAAGGCAATTCGAAATCAGGCGGAGTGGGAGACAAGCTGACGCATGCCGGTATCTACGGGGTTGAGGTCTCGATGGGAACGCTCGAGCACCTGTACGGTATCGATATAGACTATTTCGTCAGGGTGAACTTCTCATCAGTAAAGAACATAGTAGACCTGTTGGGTGGTGTTAAGGTTTATTCGGACTTTGATTTCTTGTCTACGGTAGGACCTTATAAGGGTGGACATTATCAGTTCAAGAAGGGCTACAACAAAGTAGACGGAAAGAAAGCACTGGCGTTCTGTAGAGAGCGTAAGCATTTCTCAAACGGTGACTACCAGCGTGGACGAGATCATCAGCATATGATCGAGGCCATCCTGAACAAGGTGATGAGCCCTGCAGTGCTCGGAGATTATCCGGCACTCCTAAAGGAAGGAAAGAAGAACTTCCAGACAAATATGTCTACAAAGAAGATCGTATCTCTCTGCAAGATGCAGCTTGACGATATGGCAAAATGGAAGATCAGTTATGCAAATGCTGCCGGAAACGGAACAACAGCTTATACGTATTCGATGCCTTCAACAAGGCTCTATGTATGCTCTCCGGATATGAACTCGGTGGCAAAGATCAAAGCAAAGATTGATAAGTTTATGAATGAGCGTCCGGGCGATGGTACGAAGGGGACCGATAACGTCGGAACAGCTCCTCTGAATGATCAGGGAACAAATCAGTAAAACTACGTAATATGGTGCAAAACCGGGTGGGTCAGTATGACTTGAACCCGGTTGTTGCTGTTTTTAAGGAGAAGGTTATTGGATAACAGACGCGAAATAGTTTTCTCTCCTCCCGATATGACCGATGAGGAGGTAGAGGAGGTAAAAAAGGCGCTTTTATCTGGATGGATCACTACAGGACCCAAGACAAAAGAGCTCGAAAACATGCTGGCGGATTTCTGTGGTACGGACTTGTTCGTCTGCTTTAATTCGGCTACGGCCGCGATGGAGATGACCTACAGATTGCTGGGGATAGGTGAGGGCGATGAGGTTATCACGACAGCCTATACCTACACTGCCACATCGAGTGCGATATGCCATGTGGGAGCAAAGCCGGTGATGGTAGATATCCTGGGCGACAAGGTTTATCAGGAAAAAAGATATATTGGACACAGTCCGTACGAGCCTGATTATGATGAGATCGACAGGGCTTTTTCGGAGAAAACAAAGGCTATAGCGCCCGTTGACATCGCGGGAGTGATGTGTGATTATGACAGGTTGGCAGAGATCGCCAAAGCTCATGCAGGAGATTTTTCTCCATCCGACAACCGCTATCAGAAGGCGATGGGAAGGGCCGTGATCGTGGCGGATTCGGCACACGGACTCGGTGCATCGAAAAACGGAAAGATGAGCGGGCAGAAGGCCGACTTTACGACTTTTTCGTTCCACGCCGTAAAAAATCTCACTACCGGTGAGGGCGGTGCAGTCACTTGGAGAAAGATCGAAGGGGTCGATAATGAGGACATCTATCACGAGTACATGCTTCTGTCATTGCATGGCCAGTCAAAGGATGCTCTCGAAAAGACAGAAATCGGTTCGTGGGAGTACGATATCATCTTCCCGGGGTACAAATGCAATATGACGGATATCCAGGCAGCGATCGGTATCGCACAGCTGAGGAGATACCCGGGGCTTCTGAAGAGAAGAAGAGAGATAGTCAATCTGTATGACGAAGGGATCAACAGGATAAGCAGGCTCACCGGTGTAAATATCACCTCTCTTGCACACTATACCGAGACTTCGACATCGAGCGGACATCTGTATCTGATGCGAGTGGGAGGTTATACTCACAAGGACAGGTGCAGACTCATCAGGCTGATGGCGGAGAAGGGAGTCCCGGCGAATGTCCATTACAAGCCGCTCCCGATGCTCACCGCGTACAAAAATATGGGCTACAGGATTGAGGACTGTCCCAGGGCTTATCAGTACTACGAAAACGAGATAACCTTGCCGCTTCATACCTTGCTTTCGAATGATGATGTGGCATATATTCTTGACGTCCTTACGGATGCATTAAAGGACAAAGAAGGATAAGGGATCCGGGAGAGATTATGTTTACAAATGCTTTGCAAAAGCTTTATATAAGCCTTCTTTCACCATGGATTCCGTTTGTATCGAGGATTCCTGACAAGTGGCGCTATCGTCTCATCACAGCCTGTTTCATGGTGGATCTGGTACTGTTTTGCATAGTCAGATATGTGCTCAGAAGAGAGAGCTATTTTTACAATACGGCACTCGGTATCATGCTCATGATCGTGATAGCGATATTGTCACTTGATAAAACGTTAAAGCTCGTTAACTGGCACAGATCCATAAGGATCGTCTGGTTTGGGATGTGCATAGCGTTTACGGTATCGGATGTTTTGGTTCCGAAAAAAGTCACCGGACTCGGTGTGGTGCTGGCGCTGGTATTTACGGGAGTATTTTTCGTATGGCAGAACCACTCCAGGAGAGACCTGTTGTGGGAGAGCGCGAAAAAGGCGATCAGATATATCTTCGTTCTGATGACCGTAGTGTGTTTTTTGTTCAGGCCCATATATGAGGGCGGCAGATATGCGGGGATATTTACAAACCCGAACACCTTCGGACTTTACCTGGTGGTGATCGCAGCGGTGTATCTTTCGGACCTCGACTGGGAGGTTGCGACCGGCAGATACTGGTACAAGGCGATACCGACATATATAGGCCTGGGCTTGTCATTTTTCTACCTGGCACTGACTCAGGGGAGGACGGCGCTCGTTACTGTTATTATGATGGTGGCGATGTGGATAGTATTCAAGATCCACAATGCGATACGTACTCACAGGTGGAGATCATTTTTGAAAAATATCGTGATGGTGCTCATCTTTTCGGCGCTGGTTTATCCGGTGTC
>JAEEGL014078896.1_pt1 | contig 42112 bp, 28 predicted proteins | sample 9134231 | NCBI WGS metagenome assembly JAEEGL01 (sample SAMN16246548, study PRJNA631951) | gut metagenome | biome: gut microbiome; feature: rumen; material: fiber-attached | host: Bos | place: Iran: Karaj | collected 2018-10
GCTCACGCGTTACGCACCCTTCCGCCGGTCGCCGACAGGTATTGCTACCCTCGCTGCCCCGCGACTTGCATGTGTTAAGCCTGCCGCTAGCGTTCATCCTGAGCCAGGATCAAACTCTTCTTGGTATATTTTTTTATGCTTCGAGTCTGTCCCGTCTGAATCAAAATCAAGAAATTAACGCTCTCGAATGTCTCCCTGATCTCTCAGGGAGATGCTGTTCGTCTTGTACTTGTCTTCCATTATTCTCAATGAACTCACCCGTTTTTCAAAAAGCGGGACTGCAAAGATAAGCATCTTTTTCAGTCCCGCAAAATATTTTTGAGATTTTTTTGAGAGATTATTGCAAAATTTACAAAACGAGACTCCGGGATGGGAAAACCTAAAGCAGAAAGACCCTTAGCAGACAAGTACCCGCACAGCGGGGACGCAGGATGTGCTACTGGCCGGTGAGCAGCGCCTGCAAGCCGTCGAAGGTAGCAGTATCCAGATTGGGCAGGGAAGATATGCTCTGGAGGGAGGGAAGATGCGAGAGGGCTGCACGGAGGCTGGGTTCCATCAGAGCGAAACTCTTTGCAATCTGGCCGCCGACAAGCAGGCATTCCATCTCGTTTTCACGCAGCGGTGAAGCCAGGATCTCCCCGAGACAGCGCCCGGCTTCGGCAAAGGCCTCCCGGGCCTCTTCCCGGGAGAAATCCGAGTTGGATTCCTTTCCGAAAGCGGCCGAAGCAAGGTCTTTTACCGTCTTTCCTTCCGGCCAGGGCTTTCCGCTCACACCCGTCCAGAGCCGCATGATGCCTCTTTTGGACACATAGTCCTCGGCAATGCCGTCCCGATACGGGGCGTTCCATATCGGACGGGCGGGCGATCCCATCGGATTGCACTGAAGTACCCCGTCCAGACTCTCCGCATAACCCAGACCGGTGCCCAGGGTAACGAGCGCCACGCGCCGCGCAGAACCGACCACGCCACGGTGAAGCGTCCCCAGTAACATGCAGTTCACATCGTGGATGAAAACAAGAGGGATGTCGTCCGGAAGTCCGACCAGGATTCGGAAGTTTTCGCCATAGACCGCGGTGAACTTATGCTTCATGAGGAACACGCCACGGGCATAGTCGAAGGGCCCCGGAATGGCCACGGCGGCCGCATCGGGCCGGTCGGATCCGAGCGCCTCACGCAAGGCGGCGACGATTTCCTCACGGCTGCCGGAGGACGAAATGGGGACACTCCGCCCGTCAGCACATTTGATGAAGGTCCCGCCCACATCGAGCAGGCACCGTCTAGCGCGGGTCATGCTCAAAGCCCTCACGGAGGGTGGTCTTGTGCACGCGGATGGGTTCCGCACCCAGGTTCACGATCTCGTAGGCACCCATGTCGGCGGGCACACATACGATATCCATGTATTCCATGTCGAAACGGCGCTCCGGATGTTCCAGGCTCTGCACGCGAACGCGGTCACCGTCCACCAGGGTGAGCACATGGAACTTTTCCCCATGGGTATCCTGCGGACAGCGGCGCTCGAACTCCAGACGGCGCAACGAGATGTACATCTGCGGGTTCTCGCCCAGGATGAACTCCTTCCAACCCTCCCCTTCGGCGTCGAGCCGCGGCTCCTGCACGATGTATTCGGGACTGGAGGGGTCGTGGATGACGCTGTGACGGCGGTCCTGCCGCACGTTCATCTCGCCCAGACGGGTGTGGATGGGACGCTGCTTCCCGTCGAAATCGAGCCGCAGATAGTCGTACATCTTATAGGTGTAACTGCCGATGGTGAGCGAACCGATCTCGAGGATAACCTGGTTACGGCCGCTGGAGTGGATGGTTCCGGCTGGCAGCATAACCTGGAGGCCGGGCTTGGACTCCTCGTAGCTAACATATTTCATGTAGTCGCAGGGCTTGTGTTCCGTATCAGCGACCTCGATCTCGCGGAAGAACTGCGGGATGTCAGCATCGTCCCGGAATCCGATGAAGGTCTTGGCCTCGTGCCCCGTAACCACAACGTAGTAGCTCTCGTCCTGGCGGCCGAACTCATTGTAGTTCTCGATATTGAACGGTCCGCCGCTGTGGCACTGGATGCTCATGTTGCCGGTGGAATGCCAGGAGTCGTCCCAGTTGAAACGGATGGGAAAGTAGCCGTCGAAGTGCTCCACGGCCTTTTCGCCCATCAGGTTGACGCCCTCCTTATGCACGAAGGAGCAGTAGTTGATGTCGAGCAGCTGTCCGCCCGCCTCAACCAGCACGCTCACTTCCATGGGGATGAAGTCGAAGATCCACGCACAGTTGCGCATCTCCTTCGGCAGGTTCCGCAGACGCATCATGTAGCTTCCGCCCCAGACGCCCTCGAGATAGCAGGGTTTAGCCCGGAAGGGGTATTTCACCAACTGCGCGCAGATGTCCGAGAAGGCAGCAAAGGGCATCATCTGCAGATTTTGCGCATCGTTGTCGAGGAAATACCAATCGATACCGCCGGTCCGGAACAAGTCGCGACGCAGACGCACGGCGCACTCGAAGTCGCAATAGTAGCAGCGCCGGATGGTCCGGTTGATGATACCCGTACGGGTCTTTCCGATGTTGGCGTATTCTCCCCTGCGGATGCGCAGGATGGAATTCTTGGGTGTGAGGTCAAAGAAGCACTTCACGTCGTAGAGCTCCCGGAATCCTCGCGTGAGCGAACCATATCCATACACGGCGACCACCGTACCGGGGACCTTCTTCGCGGGCAGCGACTGCTTCAGCGCAGCGGCCTTGCCGGCATCGAACAAGCCCTCATATCCGCCATGGAAGACCTTTCCATAGAGCAGGGTGGGATCGATTTTAGTATCCCAGATAAGCAGCGGATCGATGAGGGCGTCAATCTCTTCCCCGCTCTTGAAAGCTTCCTGGAAGAAATCGACGGTCTCGAGCCGCAGGCCACGCAGGTCGCACTCGCGGCCCAGCAGGCCGATGAACAGCTTCCACTGGGCGGTGGTATAACCGTCGAAGGCGACGAGCAGGCCCTCATCGACCGCTTTTTGCGCATAGTTGTCCAGGAAACGACGGGCTACGGCCGGAGTTCCACCTACGACGATGGAGTCGATGGTTTCCTTCGCGAGTTCCGGACGGTTGACCGGTTTGGGGTCATCGTACGGGAACGGATTATACATGAAACTCATATGCTACCTCTCCTTATATTGAATCTCTTTCTTGTCGATAATCAGTACGGGGCCGTCCCAGAGAGGAAGGCCTCTGAGCGCCCAGGCATCGTTCTCCCTTTGGTTCGGGACAGGAGCGACCGCCTTCAATTCATGGACATAACCGGTAATCAGGTCGACGTAGACCAGTTGCTGGGAATCGACCCCTGTAAGATTCAAATCCACCAGCTGCCGCTCCAGACTGGAATCGGGCCGGCCGCCGCCCAGCCACAGCACAGCCCCGATGGCCTTACCGTCCCGCTGCACGCCGAAGCCCTCGATCTGATAGCGCCGCGCACCCTCGAATCGCACACTTTCGCAGGGTTTCAAATCCGGGGTAAAGATGCTCGTAACATGCTGTACTCCATAGAATTTAGGCCGCTTATACACAGGTTCGCCCGTGAGACGGCAACGCAGCAGACCATAGGACTGGAGCATCCAGCCGTAGTTGAGGTCGACCATGGTGAAGAAGGAATAGGGAATGCCCTGGGCGAAATGGTTCATGGCCTGCTGCAGGTCCCATTTCACCTGGCTGTATTCGGTCCACTCGATGCTGTTCATGGCGTGGCCGTACTCGAGCTGCCCCGGGCAGCCCGTCTCGCCCTGCAGCAGCCCGATGCGCGGACTGTAGGCATCCACATCGGCACGGAGCCTCCGCAGGGCCGGCGGGACCTCGCAGGTCACGGGCCAGTAAGCATGGAAGGTGATGTAGTCTATGAGATCGATCCCCCCCAGGCGCTTGATTTCCTCCAGACCCTGACGGATGTACCTACGGTCGGGCGAACAACTCGCAAACGCAGCGATCCTGGCGTCCGGGGCCACCTCTCGGATGACCTTCGCCGTGCGCACGAACAGGTTGGCGTAGAGCGGCCAGGAGTCGAGGTTGGCACGGCCGTCGGGTTCGTTCCAGACCTCCCACATGGTCACCTTGTCCTTATAGCGGGCCACCGTGGCGTGCACATAACGCAACCAGCCGTCCATGATGGGACCATCGGTAAACAGTTTGGCATTGAGGTTGTCGCCATGGTCAGAGTACACGGGATTCCCGTAGCACAGGCAGATCCAGGGGTGGATGCCTTCCTCCAGCAACCCGTTCACGTGCTCGTCGAGCCAGGCGAAATCGTATTTGCCCTTCTTCTTCTCGGTCTTGGCCCAGCCGCTCTGCAGGCGGGCATAGCCCACTCCGGTCTCGCGCATATACTGCCGGAACTTGGAAAAGTCGGCGTAGTCGCGGTCCATGGTCTCGGCGCCCACGCTCCAGAGCGAGGGTTCATTGAGATCGGAAGGTTTGGGGATGAGCTCCCCTATTACCGGCAGCGGAGCCGGATGGTTGCGCAGGTTTTCCCAGGTCACCGATTTCCTGAGCTCCTGTGCTCCGGCGCAAAGGCTGGCGGCGAACAGGAGGAGAGTGGCCATCAGATAACGTTTCATATAATTACGATGTTATAAAGTATCAAAGCGGGTGTTGTTGAAAAGAAAACCTTCGACATGTTCAAAGGTGAAAGGGCTTCCCGGATCGGTGCGTACGAAGCGACAGTTGTCAAAGACGAAACGCCGTAACGGAACGTCCTTCCGGCCCTTGAAGAGGGGGAAGGTACGTCCCGACGAGCTCACGTTCGAGAAGCGGATGTCCTGCATGGCCTCCACATGGGTTTCGTCCGAGTCGTCTATCTGCGCCTGGATGGGCCGGCCGTAGATTCCGTCCATCACGATATCCGAGAAAAGCAGATGCTCTATCCTGGTAGCTTCCCGGCCGTAGTCGGGGTTCGGGCGCGGCGACGGAAGGTGCAGCCCGATGCCGATCTTGCTGTCGGTAATCACCAGGTTCGATGCCGTGCAGTTGCGGATGACTCCGTCGTTCCGCCAGCCCACGCGGATGCCGCAGGCGCGGCTGCGCAGCACGCAGTTGGTGATGACCGCACGCTCCATTACCTTGTTCTCCTTGAGGGAGCGGCTGTTGGCACGCAGCACGATGCAGTCGTCACCCGTCTCTATCTGACAGTCCGAAATGGTGACGTCGCGGCTGCAGTTGAGGTGGATACCGTCGTTGTTGGGGTAGCGCAGTTCGGAGAAGATCCGCAGCCCGCGGATGGAGACGCGGTCGCAATCGTGAATCCAGTAGCCCCAGCCGGCGGGCTGGTTCACCATGGTCACATTCTCCAGGCACACGTCGGAGCAGCCGGTAAAGAAGACCATCCGGGGCAGCGACTCGGTGATCTCGTAGATACGCTCGTACTCCCAGCCGTTCTTGTCGGGCGTGTCGCGTTTGCGTACGTGGAAGGTTCCGTTACCATCGATGGTCCCCTCGCCCGTAATGGCGATGCCGTGCGCCTCGTCGGCGAAGATGACGCAGGCGTTGCGCGAGCGGGCCAGGTTCTTGCTCTCCACGTGTTTCACATCCGTCCAATCGGGGAAATCTTCGTTTTTCGGAGAAGCCAGCAGACGGGCCGTCCGCTCCAGGTGCAGGTCCACCCCGTCCTTTAGCTGGATGGGGCCCGTGAGGTAAATTCCGTCCATGAGCACGACCCTTCCGCCGCCCGCCTTGCTGCAGGCGTCGATCGCCTTCTGGATCGCGGCGGTATTCTTGGTCACCCCGTCGCCCTTGGCGCCGAACTTCCGGACATCAAAATCAGCCCCCCTCGCAGGCAGGACGAGGAGAATCAGGCCGAGAAGCAAAAAGACTTTTTTCATTCTGGATGCGGGGAAATGGCAGGTCCGGTCAGTTTGCAGACGGCTTGACTGTCGAGGTGAAGGTTGTTGCGTTGAACGTAAAGTTCTCGGTGTACTTGAACATCTCGGGGTCTTGCTGGTCCGGAGCCGCCTCCCTGACGAAGCTGCAGTTGTCGAAGACGAAGTTCTGCAGGGGATTCCCTTCCCGGCCATGGAAAGCGGGGAAATACTGGGCCTTTGCATGGACATTGGAGAAACGGAGGTTCCGGACGGCCTCAACCTGGCACTTGTCGGCGACAGAGACAACGATGGGCTTTCTGTAAATCCCGTCCATCACAATGTTCGAGAAGGACATGTCCTCGATCAGGGTGTTCTCCCGGCCGAAATCATGATTCCTCGGATAGGGTGAGTTGGGGAGGGTAAAGCCGATTCCGTCACGCGTTTCCGTGATGACCAGATTGGAGAAGACACAGTGCCGCATGACCCCGTCATTGCAATAGGCGATACGGATGCCGTAGCAGCGGGACCGGAGGATGCAGTTGGTGACAGTGACCCGTTCCATCGGCTTGTTCTCCTTGAGGGAACGGCTGTTGGCCCGGATGACGATGCTGTCGTCTCCGCACTCGATATGGCAGTCGGAAACGGTCACGTCGCGGCTGCAATTGAGGTGGATACCGTCGTTGTTGGGGTACGAAAGCTCCGCCAGGATCTGCAGGCCCCGGATCGTGACGCGGTCGCAGTCATGGATCCAGTAGCTCCAGCCCGAGGGCTGGTTGGTCATGGTCACGTCCGCGAGCAGGACATCCTTGCATCCGGCAAAAAAGACCACCCGCGGCACCGTCTGCTCATTGGGATATTTCCGCTTGTAGAACCACCCGCCGGCATTGGTCGGCTTGTCCAGTTTCTCGATATGGTACGTGCCATTCCCGTCGATCACCCCACGCCCCGTGATCGAGATCCGCTCCGCCTCGTCGGCAAAGATCAGGCAGGCGTTCCGGTTGCCCCGGGGCAGGTTTTCGCTGTTGACATGCTTGACGTCCTTCCAGTCCGGATAGTCTTCGATGTCCGGGGAAGCGAGGAGCCGGGCCGTCCCGTCGATGTAGAGATTGACTCCGTCCTTGAGCTGGATCGGACCGGTCAGGTAAACCCCGTCCGTCAGGACGACCAGGCCGCCGCCCGCCTTCGTGCAGGCGTCAATGGCCTTCTGGATCGCCTCCGTGTTCTTCTTGAGGCCGTCGCCCTTGGCGCCGAACTTACGTACGTCGAAGTCCGCGCCCTTCACCGGAAGGAGGAAGAGCGCGGACAGGGCTGCTATCAAAATTCCTTTTTTCATTGTTCTTATCTATTTCTGTTCGACGGGGACCGGTTTGTCGGTAAAGGTCGTTCCGTTGAAGACGAAGCCCTCGGCATACTGGAAGATATCCGGCTGCTTCTCGCCGACAGGGGCTTCTCGGGTGAAACTGCAGTTATCGAACACAAAGTTCTGCAGGGGAGTGGCCGCCCGTCCGCGGAAAAGCGGGAAATGCTTTCCCGTCGCATGGACATTGGAGAAACGGAGGTTCCGGATGGCTTCCACCGTCGTCGCCGGATCGGCATTGACGTCGATCTTGATCGGATAACCGTAGATGCCGTCCATCACGATGTTCGAAAAGCACATGTCCTCGACAAGGGTATCCTCGATACCCCAGTCCTTGTTATACGGTTTCGGAAGCTGGAGGTCAAGCCCGCAGAAGGAATCCGTCATGACAAGGTTGGAGAAAGTACAGTGCCGCATGATCCCGTCGTTCGACCAACCGATCCGGATGCATCCGGAATAGCTCCGGAGCACACAGTTGGTAACGGTCAACCGTTCCATGGGCTTCTTCTCATGCAGCGAGCGGCTGTTGGCCCGGACGACAATGGCATCATCCCCGCACTCGATATGGCAGTCGGAAATGGTCACGTCCCGGCAGCAGTTGACATGGATGCCGTCGTTGTTCGGATACTCCAGGTTGGCCAGGATCTGCAGGCCCCGGACCGTCACGCGGTCGCAGTCATGGAGCCAGTAACTCCAGCCCGAGGGCTGGTTCGTCATGGTCACATCCTCGAGCAGGACGTCTTTGCAGCCGGCGAAGAAAACGACCCGCGGCAGGGACTTGTCATTGGGATAGATGCGTTTGTACTTCCAGGTCCCGTTGAACGCACTCTTATCGGTTTTCTCGATATGATAGGTCCCGTTTCCATCGATGACACCCCGTCCCGTGATCGCAATCCGGTCCGCCTCGTCCGCAAAGATGACACAGGCATTCCGGTTGCCCCGGGGCAGGTTCTCGCTGATGATGTGCTTCGGATCGGGCCATTCGGGATAATCTGCAATGTCCGGCGATGCCAGCAGTTTGGCCGTTCCGTCGATATACAGGTTGACTCCGCTCTTCAACTGGATGGGGCCGGTCAGGTAAACACCGTCCGCAAGAATGACCCGGCCGCCGCCCGCCTTCGTGCAGGCGTCGATGGCTTTCTGGATCGCAACGGTATTCTTGGTAACCCCGTCACCCTTTGCACCATACTTCCGGACGTCGAAATCCCCCGCCCGCAAGGTTGCGGCCGAGAAGGCCAGCAAAAGGAGAATGGCAATCTTTCTCATACCTACAGGAACGGATGGAATTCAAAGCCCATGATCGAGGCGAAGGCTTCCAGCTGGGCCGTCCAGTCTCCGTCAACGAGGGCGAAGTGCTGGGTGGTTCCGACATTCAGGACCTTCTCAAACAGCTCTTTGACAGGCACTTCCGGACGGAAGATCGAATGCGTATACGTTGCGAGGAGGTGCTTGCCCGGGAGGGATTCGGCCTTGAAGCAGACGAGTTTGTACTTCCCGTTCTCCTCGAAGAGACCGGCGATCGTCTTCATGCCCGGAGAAATCCGGTACCAGGCGAAGGGCGCTCCGGCATACTTCCAGCTCGTCTTGGCGAAGCGGACGTCACGGGAAATGATGACGTTCTGCTGCCAGGCCGGATCGTTGTGGTCATTCGGACCCGCATGGCCGCCGGCGAAGGTGCCGAAATCGTCCTCGATATGGAAGGGTTCCAGGAAATTGACATGCTTCCCCGTGATGAGCTTCAGGACATAGGTGATCAGTCCGGCGCCGATATCGGCCTCCGGAACCAGGACCGAAACGTTGTCATTGAACCACTGCGGATAGAATCCGGCCCGGCATCCGGCCGTTCGGAACGTGGCCTGGTCGATGTCATTGTAAACGTAGCAGTCGATGTCATTCTTCTCGGCCAGTTTCTGGATCGCGAGGGTCGCCTTGACGCAGCCGATGAATTTGTCATACTCGACATCGTCCATCATGGCATATTTCCCGGTCAGCTCGTCGGCATAGGCCTTCACCTCTTCCTCGGTCAGCGCTTCGATCGCAGCACCGTAGTCGGAATAGGGGAGGTAGTGGATTTCCGGTCCGATCTTCGTAAACAGGTCATAATTATCGATATAGGTGCTCCACATCGCCTCATTCATGTTGGCCATGAGTCCGACGTTGGACTGGCGGAGAATCGCCCGTGCGCGGGCCGCAGTGGCGTAGACGCGGATCTTCTCCGTGATCTGCTCCCGGGTCCCCATGACCGTCGTCACATTCTTCCGGGGAATCCGTTTGATGCTTCCGGACGCCTCCAGCGAGCCGACCAGGGTACCGGCGCAGAGATAGTCGATGAAATCATCGTCATCGAGGGTCGTCTCGAAGGTCATCCGGCCCTTGGCCACGTTGGTGAAGAGGATGGGGATATCCGGACAGTCGCGGAGGAAGCGGATCCAGGCGAAATCTTCGCTCCAGGAGAGGAACTCAGCATAGACGAAATCGACCTTTTCGTCGTAAAAGAGGCGCATCGCCCGTTCGGCATCGGCGCGTTCGTAGACGATACCCGGATCGACCAGGTCGAGGAAATCCATCGAAGCCTTGATGGCCTCCACAGCCTTCAGCTTCCGTTCATGGTAGGTCCCCCGTTTCGGACCGGAAAGGTTCTTGAAGCGCGGGGAAGCAATCAGCAGCAGGCCGGCGCGGGCCTTGCGTGTCTTGTCGTTTTTATTCATGGTAAAGGTGGTTGTTGTCGTAATCTTTCTGATAGCGGAGGCGGGCCACGACGAGCATCAGCAGGCCGCAGACCAGCCAGACGGCAGCGAGGATGGGGAAGGTCCTGGAAAGGCTGCCAATACTCTGCTTGAGGGCACCCAGCACCAGCGGGGCAAAGGCACCCACGGCAAAACCGGTCATAATCATGGCGCTGGAGCACGAGGCGTGCAGGCGTGGCGGAGTCACATCGTAGAGGACGCTGTAGGTATTGGCATCGAAGAAGGCCCGGAAGAAGCCCCAGCCCGCGAAACTCAGGTAAAGCACCAGCAGCGACGGATGGCCGCCCATGAGCAGCAAGAACAGCGCGCCTCCCAGCAGGCCCAGAGCCTGCAGCACCATCCGGATCCTGTGGTTGCGCACCGCCAGACGGTCGGAAAGGGAGCCGGCGAGCAGGATGCCGGCAAAGGCGGCAGCGTAGGTCCAGAACATGGAGTTGAAGCCGGCGGTGGCTTGGTTCTGGGCGAATTCCTCCTGCAGGTAGGCGGGCACCCAGGTCATGTAGCCCGTGATCACGAAGATGAGTCCGCTGAAGCCGATGGTGAGCATGAGGGCTGTAGGCGTGGTGAAGACGGTCTTGAAGCCGTCGAAGAAACCCGGTTTGTTCCCGGCGGGGACGGCAGCTTCTTCCTGCTGCGGCTGCGCGGTCTTGAAGTCTTTCAGGCGCACGATCATGATGATGCCCCAGACGACACCCACGGCACCGAAGATGATGAAGGAGTACTGCCAACCCAGTCTGTCGGCGATGAGCCCAGCCAGCCACCCGGCAAGGATGACTCCTATATAATATGCGGTCTGGTGGATGGACATGGCTCGTGCGCGGGTGTCCGTGTGGTACTGCCCCAGGAGCGAATAGTTGGCGGGGCCGAAGAAAGCCTCGCCTCCCCCAGTAGCCACAGACCGCAGGATGACCAGCCAGAAGAAACTGGTGGCCAGACCGGTGAACATGGTGGCCACGCTCCAGAAGAGGATGCTCAGGGTGGTAACCCATTTGCGGCTGAAGCGGTCGCCCGCCCAGCCCCCGATAGGCACCATGGCCGCATAGAAAAGGTTGAAGATGGTCGCGATCAGGCCCACGGAGGTATCGGTGAGCGAGAGTGCGTCGCGGATAGCGGGCAGGACCGTGTTGAACACCTGCCTGTCGGCCTGGTTGAGCAGGTAGGCCATCCAGAGCAGCAGGAGGACCTCCCATTTATAGTTCTTCGAAACAATTTTCATGACGGCAACTGTGGTGTAGTGTGGTGCAAATATACGAAATAATCCTTATCTTTGCAATCAAAACCGACCGCACCCATGTCATCCATCATCCAACTGCACCCCACTTCGGCCACGCCCATCTACAAACAGATTGTCCGACAGGTGGAGCAGGCCGTGCGCGCAGGCACCCTGCCCCAGGACACTATCCTTCCCTCCATGAACGCCCTTGCAGCCGACTACGGCATCTCACGCGAGACGGTCAAAAAGGCCTACGGAATCCTGCGCGACCGGGGATTGGTGGAACCCCGTCAGGGAAAGGGTTTCTATGTGCTGCGGACGGGAAGGAGCGCCAAGACCTCCGTGCTGGTGCTCTTCGACAATTTGAGTGTGTACAAGCAGATCCTCTTTTCGTCCTTCTCGGAGACGCTGGGACCGGACGCCGAAATCACCATCCTAACCCACGACCAGAGCCTCGACCTCTTCGAATACCATCTGGACAACAGTCTCGACCGCTACGACCACTATCTGGTCACGCCCCATTTCCCCTTGCGCGCCGAGGCGCAGAAACGGGCCCTGAAGCTGCTCCGACGCATCCCGAACCGGAAACTTATCCTGCTCGACCGGGACATGCCAGGACTCCCCGGGCACTTCGGTTCCGTCTACCAGGACTTTTCGAACGACGCCTACGACGCGCTCCGTTCGGTCCGGGACCAGCTCGCCTCCTGCCGGGACATCCACGTCATCACCCTGCCGGAGAGCCTGTATGGAGGCATGATTGCCAAGGCAGTGGGACGTTTCGGAGCCGACCACGGCATCGACGTCTGCTACGCCAGGGCTGTGCCTCGGACGCTGCGTAAAGGAGAGGTGTTCATGCTGCTCAACAGCCAGCTCGACTCAGCGCTGGTGGACCTGTCGCGGGCTGCAGATGCGCAGGGTCTGCGTATCGGGGAAGACATCTTCGTCATCGCCTACAACGAATTCCCGCTCAACGAAGTGGTGCTGGGCGGCCTCACGACCATCTCCACCGACTTTTCCTGGATGGGCCGCCGCGCCGCAAAAATAATCCTGACAGGCCTCCCCGCCAAGGAACGCTGCCCCTTCCGCCTCACCCGTCGCAGCACGTTCTGAGAAAATCTTCCTGTCCCCTTATTTGAGGTAAAACTCCACTACAGGTATCTCTGAGTCAGGTTTGAGGATCGGAAGAGAAATGCTCCAGATGCCGCTCCCATCCTTTGAGAACTTGATCTCGGAACCATCGTGCAGAAACTGAGCGTATTCGATCTTGTCACCGAACGGCACGACCATCTTGCCCATAGGATAAGACAGCAGGTGCATGTACAAACGGTTGGTCTTAGGATTATAGGTAAGGACCGTGTTGGCGGGAGCCTTGAATTCCTCCGGAGCCTGGGTGCAGCCGTAAACGGAACGGGAGTTGAACTTCATCCATCCGCCTATAGCGCTCAGCCTGTCCTGTGCCCTCTGGTCGAAATTGCCACGGGCCGTCGGGCCAACATTCAACAGCAGGTTGCCGCCTTTGCTGACCGACTCGACAAGGAGTTCGATGAGCTGGGCCGGGCTCTTCCACGTGGTCTCGTCACGATAGTATCCCCATGATCCCGAGAAAGTCTGGCAGGTCTCCCACGGGACCTTCTTACCATCCACTTCAGGCCATTTGTCCACCTTGTACTGCTCCGGGGTTATGAAATCCCATCCTCCGTCCACGTCATTCAGGTCAAGACGGTTGTCCACCAGGATGCCGGGCTGCAGGCTCCTGGCCAGCTTGACAAGGCCTTCGGAATCCCAGTCCTTACGACCCTTTCCATTCTTGCCGGGATAGGAGAAATCAAACCATATGATGCTTATCTCCCCGTAATTGGTAAGGAGCTCGGTAACCTGGTCCTTCATATATTTACGGTACCTGGCCATGTCCTTCCCTTTGTTAAGGGCGGCATACTGCTCCTCGGTGGCGTTTGCATCCAGACGCTGCGGATGGTTCCTGTCTATCGTAAAATCAGGATGATGCCAGTCAATCAGGGAATAGTAGAATCCCACTTTTAGCCCCTCGGCCCTGAAAGCCTCCACAAAATCCTTGATGATATCTTTCCCATATGGAGTGTTGGTAACCTTGTAGTCCGTGTATTTCGAATCCCACATGCAGAAGCCTTCATGATGCTTCGAGGTCAGAACGACATATTTCATCCCCGCCTCCTTCGCCATCCTGGCCCAGGCTTTCGGGTCGAACATATCCGGATCGAAATGGTCGAAATACTTCTGGTAATCTTCATTAGTGATACGTTCGCGGTTCTTCACCCACTCATGCCTTGCCGGAAGGGCATAGAGCCCCCAGTGGATGAACATGCCGAAACGGTCAGACGTCCACCAGGACATGCGCTCGGCCTTCTGCTCATCCGTCTCTTTCTTGAACTGTGCGGAAGACGGGAACGCTGTGAATACTGACACTATGACTGCCAGCAGGATCGTCAGTTGCTTTCTCATTTTGAATTACGTTTATTTCTTGCGTGAATCCTTTGTGGCCAGTGAGACTATACGCTCGAGCACGGCCTTCGCCTGGGCATCGTCGACGGAAAGGATATACCTTCCTCCCTTCGGATTGTCCTCATGGAACATATGCCCCTTATCATCAATCTTAATAGTATAAGGTCCGTTCACGGTGAAAGCCGAGGGCCCTTCGACAGCGCAAAGCACAGCGGTCGGATCCCACATTTCCCTGTCATATGGCATAGGCAGATATGAGACATATCCGTCCACAAGAGGATGGTGACCACCCGCCCAGGCGAAATCGTTCTCCACGCTGGTAGCCGGGAATTTGACAACGGCACCGAGCTCCCATGGAGAAATCCATATGTCAGTCGGCCAGTCCGAGAACACCTTCTGCGCGGCAGGCACATCCTTCACCACATTGTATTCAGTCCTTTTGGACTCGGGGAAGGATCCGGCCATCACCACCAGGCGTGCGACCTTTTTCTTTACGAGGTCCGAACCGCTGAGGGAAGAGTTGCCGTCCGGCCCGCTTTCAAGAAGCCTGGCAATGTTGGTAGAGAAACCGACCGAGGCAATAACCACCGAATGGTTCCTGGCCTTGGACAGGACCTTCCTGTAAAGACTGACGGCATCCTGATAGGTCTTCGGGGCCACCCTGTAAACCGGCGAACCGTCTTCATTCGTCATCCTCAGAGACTTCCAGCAAAAGTCCTGCTCCGATTCCTTGGCCCCGTCATGCACCATTCCGATCGGAACGTCTCCCCTACCGTAGAAGTCATTGAAGACTTGGATGAAGTCCGGCGCCGTAGGCCTGTCCTTGTTCACACCCACCATCAGCAGATTCACATCTCCCTGTTGGACATATGTGTGGATCATGGCAAGGGCCACGACATCGTCCACGTCATTTCCCATGTCAGTCTCGAAAATGAGCTGAACAGGCCCCTTCGGAGCGCATGCGGCCATGCAGAGGACGGCCGCCAGGCAGAATAATTTTTTCATATGCATATGATTAATTTCCGGCGGCGACGATCAGACCCAGACCTGCGATGAAGAACACGAACATAAGCGCCAGCAGACCGTTAACCGACTTGCCGGAACCCTTGAATTCCTTCCATATGAATATGCCCCATATGGCTGCGATCATAGGCGCACCCTGACCGAGGGCATATGAAATCGATGCTCCGGCCTTTCCGGAAGCAATGTAGCTGAAAGCTGTACCGAGACACCATATGGCGCCTCCGAGCATTCCTACCAGATGGGTCCCTGCGCTGCCCTTGAAATAGGCGGACGGCTTCACGGGCTCTCCGACGAAAGGTTTGCGCATAACCAGGGTATTGAAAATGAAGTTGCTCAGAAGGACTCCTACGGAGAACACCACGATGGCGGTGTAAGGAGTAACCTTTCCTGCAGCAGGCTGCGCGAAATTGCTCAGGTCCATAGAAGCGGCCACGAAGCGGTAGAAGAAGGACATGATGATTCCTGCGCATATGGCAAGGATGATTCCCTTGCGGCTGTCTTTCTTGGAGACGCTGTCCCCGCCCTTCTTCCCGGAAGCTACTCCGTTAAGGACGATTGCGATAACTACCAGAAGCACACCTGCCGCGAGGAGACCTACATTGCCGCTGGTCCCCTGCTGAACATCCACAATGTAGTTGTTGACCACGCCAAGCACCAGGGCAAGACCGACTCCGAGCGGGAAAGCCACAGACATTCCGGCAATGGACACCGAGGCGCTGAGAAGGATATTGGACGCATTGAAGATCACTCCGCCAAGGATAATGCTCCACAGCGCAGCGCAGTCAGCCTGAGCGAGGTCCTTGAGGAAAGGACGGCCCTCAGAGCCGAATGAACCCATTGTGAATGCAATGATCAGAGCGAAGAGAACCATGCCTATGACATAGTCCCAATAGAAAAGTTCATACCTCCAGCTCTTGGCTGCCAGTTTCTGGGTGTTCCCCCATGAACCCCAGCAAAGCATGGTGATAATGCAGAACAGTACTGCAAGCAAATAACTTCCAACGATAAACATATGTTCAGAGTTTTATAAGATTATCTCATTCCTGTAAGGCAGGGAGGCCTGGGCTCCCATCTTCTGGACCGTAAGCGAAGCTGCCGCGGTGGCGAAGCCGACGCTTTCCCCGACACTCTTCCCTTCTGAGAGGGCAACGCACAGAGCTCCGCAGAATGTATCTCCGGCCCCGGTCGTATCCACAGCCTTCACCTTCCTGGACGGAACCTCGACAGCCTTTCCGTCCTTGTAAATGAGTGAGCCGCGCGAACCCCTGGTCAGGATAATGGTGCCTATCCCTTTTTCATGAAGCAGTCCGCACGCCTTTACGATGGACTCGGTGTCATCCACTTCCATCCCGCTGAAGCGGGCAAGCTCTGTCTCATTCGGGATGAAGTAATCCGCAATACGGAGCAGTTCATCCGGAAGGTCGCATGCAGGAGCCGGATTCAGGACGACCGTGACACCCGCCTCATGAGCGATCTGGGCAGCCTTAAGCACTGTGCTGACAGGTATTTCCAACTGCATGAGAAGGATCGAAGCTCCCTTGATGGCATCAGCGCACTTTTCTATGTCGTCCGCCGACAGGTCCATATTCGCACCGGGCGCGACAGTTATGCTGTTCTCCCCGGAAGCATCTACATTGATCAGTGCGACGCCTGAAGGAAGCTGCGACACGAGGAGGTTGGAAGTGTCCAGCCCTTCGCGCCCGTACTGGGCTATGGAATTCTTCCCGAAGAGGTCATTTCCGACCTTGCATATGAATGACACCTTCCCGCCGAGCCTGGCAGCAGCTACCGCCTGGTTGGCACCTTTGCCTCCGTGTCCCATCGAGAATACTCCTCCGAGAACGGTTTCACCCGGGGTGGGGATCTTCTCGGACTTGACAGTCATGTCAGTATTGCTGCTTCCGATGACAAGGATCCTGTTTTCTTTCATATCAGATATGTGTAATTATTATATGGCTTTCCTACAAATATAATTATTTAAGGGAGACTATTCAAAAGAAAAAATGTAAATTCGCGGAAACAATAATTCTTTTGAAAACAATGAAAAGACTGTATGCAATCGCAGGAACGGCCGCACTGACCGTTCTTACACTTGTTTCGTGCGGCCAAAACAACAGCCTCACAAAAGCGGAGCAGGCCGAAGGGTGGCAGCTCCTTTTCGACGGGAAGACCCTTGATGGCTGGCGCGACTACAATTCAGACGCCCTCACAGGTCCCTGGACCGTAGAAAAAGGAACAATCCGTGCTGAAGGACAGGGCGATGACGGCTCCGGATATATCGTAACCGACGCCCAGTACGAGAATTTCCGCCTGGTGTGGGACTGGAAGATCTCCAAGGGAGGAAACAGCGGAATGCTCTATCATGTAGTAGAGCGTCCTGACTTCAAGGTGCCATATGTCACCGGCCCGGAGTACCAGCTCATCGATGACGAGAACTGGGAAGAGGTCAACGGCTATCCGCTCGAGCAGTGGCAGAGGTGCGCAGTCGACTACGCCATGTACGTTCCCGACTTCGAGACACGCAACCTCAAGCCCGCAGGACAGTGGAACCACTCCGAAATCATATTCGACAACGGCCACGTCACCTACCTGCTCAATGGAAGCAAGACTGTCGAATTCGACGCATGGTCTCCCGACTGGTACCAGCGCAAGGCCGCGGGCAAATGGGCTGACGCCCCCGAGTACGGTCTTTCCCGCAAGGGACACATATGCATCCAGGACCATGGTTATCCCGCATGGTTCCGCAACATCAAGATACTCCCGCTCCCCGTCAAGAGCGAAGAGAGGAACCTTCTCAACGGCAAGGACCTGACAGGATGGGACCTTTACGGAACCGACCTGTGGTACTACGAGGATGGCGACCTGATCTGCGAGAGCGGTCCTGACGACACATATGGCTATCTTGCTACCGACCGCTACTACAACAACTTCGACCTGAGCCTCGAATTCAAGCAGGAAGCCAACGGCAACTCCGGTGTCTTCATCCGTTCATGGATGCAGGTACCCGAGAAGCAGAAGATCCAGGGCTGGCAGGTCGAGGTGGCTCCTTTCAATCATGACACCGGCGGCGTCTATGAATCATATGGCAGGGGCTGGCTCTGGCAGATCCCGGATGAAAAGGAAACAATCCTCAAGGAAGGTGACTGGAACAAGATGAGGATCCTTCTCGAAGGCGACCATCTCCAGACTTGGCTGAACGGCGAGAAGATGACCGACCTCACCGATGAGAAAATCGGAGAAGGAATCGGACGCATATGCCTGCAGATCCACTCCGGCGGCGGTATCAAGGTCCGCTGGCGCAACATGGTCATCAAGACCCTGTAAGTTTCTACGGCACAACGGCCGGAAGCAGCTCTGAATAAATGGGTTCTCCCTTCCGGCCGAAGCCGTTGCAGGGTCTGACGGCGAAACGGAACTGCTTTTCGGCAGGCAGTTCATTCACACTGAAAACACACTTGACCGGTTGCTCGGAATCCTTTTTCTCCCCGAGATAATAGGCTTCCGAGTAAACTCTCTTTGTCAGGACGGCCTTGTACACGTCAATGTCGGCTTCCTCGACTTGAACTTCGTAGTCCAGGGGACGCGGCAACCCGTCATGCGAAACGGCTGCCGGGAATTCCACAGTGACCTGGTCCTGCTCCACCCCGTAACGGTCTTTTCCGTGGAACCTGTCCCCTACGGAAACCTTTGCAGACTCGAAGAACTGCGGAGCCTTTTCGGTCTTCTCCCTCTCTTCAAAAGAGAACGGCCGGGCAGTACCCTTGAGCGGAATCACCCATGTGCCGAGGTCCTCGTCATACAGGAACTCATGCCTCTGAAGAACGATGCAGTCGTCATACACAGTCATCATCTGGCCTTGGTGTCCGTCCTGGCCGGTCAGGACAGGCATCTGGGCAGGAACCATCTCCTTGCTGGGGTAGTACTTGCTGTTCTCACGTCCTCCGATCGGGACCATGAACCTAAGGGAACCTGTCCCTATGCTGGTGAACGCTCCCTGCCATATGGCCCTCTCGTCCGTAAGCGGAGTGTGGGAATGGCCGGAAAAAGCTATGAGATTCGGGTAGCGGGACAATATCTCCGTGGACGCGCCGTCGTCCTGTCCATACACCCAGGGAGACGAGCACGTCCCCTTCGGATGCATATGCTGGAAATAGAAGAACGGCTTGTCCTTAGGAAGCTGGTCCTCGACCGATTTCATGTATTTGTCAAGACCTGGGATGAAATTCCTGTTGACGTAGTGCGCGCCAATGAACTTGTAGCCTTTCACTTCTTTCATGTATATCGGCTGGAATTTCTCATGCCAGCACTCTTCCCAGAATTTTTCATTCACCGGGAGAATGGCTTCACGCTTAAGGACCTCTTCACCATATCTTTTCTTCGCGTTTCCGTATGTGTGTCCCTCGATGTCGTGGTTACCATGGACTATAAGCCTTTCTACCTTCTTCCCGTCGGGATACTTGTCGTCCGGAAACACGCTGTACCAGTCATTGACGACTGCGCGATACTCCGTCATTACTCCGTTATTAATCAGGTCACCGGCTATCATCACTGCATCTACCCGCTTCTCCTTAAAATAGTTCAGGGCTTTGAGAAAACATTTATGAGTGGCCTCGTTGATTACATGGATGTCGCTTAAAATACCGACTTTCAGCCTTTCTTTCCCATATGACCTGACCTTTGACGCCAGTGCCGGGAAATCCAGACTCGCGAGGGCTGTCGCCGCAACCGAAGTCTTCAAAAAGTTTCTTCTGTCCATTTTAGCGCTGTACAACGTTCTTGCAGTCGTCGGTCACTATGAGCGGCCGGGCGTCCGGGGCGCGGAAATGGAACCTGACGTTGGAAAGATAGACATTGTTGGCGTGCCGGATGTAGAGGCCGGATGCCGGGAGGCTGTGTCCGAGCGCCCTGTTTTCCGGATAGGATTTTTCAGCCTCCGGGACCTCTGCTGCCGCCATTTCCGCCGTTCCTCCTCCCGGAGCGGTGATGTCGATGTCAGACAGGTAGATGTTCTCCGGATACAGTCCGGGCACACCGGTAATCGAGCTGGACATCATGCTCTCGCAAACGGCTGTCACTCCGCTGATTGTGATACCCCTCATCCTGCTGCCTCCAGGGAATACCGATTCTTTGCGGCGGGCCATCCGGATGAAAATGGGAGTCTGTACATCACGCATTGCAATGTTGCTGATGTTGATGTTCTCCATTATCCCTCCGTCTACCACTTCCAGGGCTATGCCTGAGATGACGGTAATCGGGGCTGTGATGCCGGCTATCTTGGTGGACCAGTGCCTGATGTTGTCCTCGGTTGCATGACGGATCGTGATATTGCTTATATTGATGTCACGGAAGCCATATACTGAGGCCGTCCCCATTTTGATGGCATTGCAATTCGAAGCGGCGATGCAGTTTGAGATTGTGATATTCGAGCACAGTTTATCGTACAGGCCCTTGATGCATATGGCATCGTCTTCACAGTCAAAGCTGCAGTTGCTCACTATGACGTCGCTGGATTCTATGTCGATTCCGTCATTATTGTAATTGCAGTGCGACTTGACCTTGATTCCGTTTATCCTGACTCCCACGCAACCGGTATAATACTCCACCCAGTGGGCGGAATTCTCGAGCCTTACATCGCTCACCACCACATTTTTGCAATCACGCATCAGGATGATCATAGGCCGTCCTGCCGGATCTCCCCTCACTTTGAATGCATCAGCGCCTCCCTGGCCGTCAATCGTACCAAGGCCTGTTATGGCGATGTTTTCCTGTGAATATGCATAGATTATGGCGGAGTAGGGATCCACCACTCCGTCAACGACCTGATGCGCTTTTTCATATGCAGCGATATCCGCAACCCCTACCAGTTTGGCACCCATCTCCAGATGGAGTTCCACGCCGGATTTCAATTCGACGGGACCGGTAAGGAACTCACCGGCTGGGACTGTGACAGTACCTCCTCCGGCGAGGCTTAATTTGTCAATGACTTTCTGAATGACGGGGGCATTGTCCTTCTTGAGTCCGTCTTCAGCCCCCTCATCGACAATATTGATGTTCCGGTTGCCGGCAATGGCAGGAAAGGTAACCAATGCGACAAAAAATGCGGCCAGTATCTTTTTCATGACAGGTCAGGTACTAAAGTTCCTTTACGAACAGACGCAGCGTCTTCGAATACATGTCATCGCCTGCGAAAGAGGCGCCGATTGAGTGAGTGACATATTTGTAAGTCCTCAACTTGACTTTCTTTACACCGGCCCCGGCAAGAGCTTTACGATAGAGTGGAGCATTGTCCGGGCCGGCTGTTATATCGGCCGTACCGACAAACAGTATCGCCTTGAACGACATGTTGCTGCAGGAGTCCACCATTTTAGCCGGAGAGAATCTGTCCATATATTCCGGCGACCAGTCATTGAAGAACTCGTCATAAAACTTATGTCTCTCGACGTCTGACTCAGGAGCGTAGAAGCCCATGGTGTACTGCAGGTCATATGCTCCATACCACCCTGCCAATGCCTTGGTCTGTGGAAAATGCATGGCGCAGCAGGCCGAAAGATGCCCTCCGGCGGAACCGCCCCAGAAGCCTATCCGCTCCGGGTCTATGCCGAACTCCTTAGAGCGTGAAAGCACATATTCGACGGCGTCATAACAGTCACCGACAGTGGTCTCCATGCGCACCCCGGGGTTGCCGGCAAAGGAGTACTGGATGCCGACGACGGTAATCCCGTACTTACCCGCAAGGGTTTTGCAGAATGCGGAGAGACCTTTGTAACTTCCTCTGGCCCAGGCGCCTCCATGAATGTAAAAGGCAACGGGAGAGTTGCTCTTCCCCGACCTGTACACCACTAAATGGAGATCCTGACCGGTCACGCTTTTCTTGTACACGATGTCTTCGGGAACTATTTTGTCAACTGAGGCCTGATCATATACAGATATCTTGGATTCATATGGGACGAGGGCCTTGGGGAGCCGATACGGATCACCTATCAGCGCCTCGATTTTCTTGGCGTCCCTTATAGTGTAACTGCCATCGCTCCCTTTGACCAGGGTCATTCCGTAGCGGTTGCCGATGGCTGCCGCCCTATCGGGCAACAGGAAAAAGGTAAAGGCGATTAACGCATAAAGGAGTATTCTCAGTGATTTCATTTCTTATAGGTTTAAAAGTTCCCTGCTGCCCAGGATGTCCCGTACCAGCAGCGGTTCATTAGTAGTGATGCTGTCTACACCGAGGTCTATCATCTCCTGGATGTCCTCTGCTGTGTTGACTGTCCAGCAGTTGACGCTCATCCCCAGGGCGTGGGCTTCTGCGACCCATTCCGGATGTTGCCTCAGGACGAGATAGCGATAGTCTATACCATTGATACCCACCGCTTTCAGATCTTTAGGAGCAATGTCTCCCTTAAGGTATTGGTTCGTGAATTGAGGGTATTTCTTCGCGATGACTTCGCATATATGCCTGCTGCCGGAAATGAACATCACCCTCGAGGGATTGAAGAGGCCGTGGTTCTTGAGCGAGCGGACGCTCTTGCGTACGAGCATATCTTCATTGCAGTTGCTCGAAGTTTTGAACTCGAATACAAGTATTGTCTTGTCGCTGGCCTCCCCCTGTTTCAGGTACTGGTCCAGGGTCGAGGGATGTTCTCCATTCTTGAGGAGGCAGCTTTCATCCGTTGTGAAAAAGTCCAGACCCGTGAGCTCGATTTCTTTTCCTCCGCGGGTGTTGTCATGATTGACCAGCAGCTTTCTGTCACCGGTGTGATGGACGTCGAATTCCGAGCCCCACACGGCAATTTTCTGAGCCTCGCGGAGTGATGCTATCGAGTTCTCGGCATCGCCCGCAGCCTCGCATTTCCAGAAGCCGCGGTGTGCAACGATTGATATTTTCTTCTGTGCCCCGGCGCTGGCGGAGACCAGGAAAATCATTGACACGGCGACAGCTGTCCGTATAAAGGTGTTAATGTGATTAGTCATATGTGAATGCATTTATGCTGTTTTCATCATGTTATAATCCTCATAATCAGAGTTTCACGTCGACGTAATTGGGATAGTGGTCCGTAAGAGGAAGGGTGTAAGCGTCGGTAATACAGTAATAAACAAGCACATCTGCCTTGGCATCCCCTACAGCATTGTAGATGAAGAAATGGTCCAGGGCTCCCTCGGCGCGGAACGGGCTGGGGCGGTTGCTTTCCACACCATAGCCGGATACTTTGCATAAATGGTGTCCGTTCTGGTTGTCTCCGAAAACGGTAGCCGCCTTGTAGCAAGGCACATACCCGGTGTCCAGCAGGAGGCGGATCGGCAATGTGTTCTCATAGCTGTTCAAGTCTCCTACCAGGAAGACAGGGCACTCGTATTTTGATTTCAGCAACTCCGCTTCGGCCATCATGAGCATTACCTGAGACGCTCGTGCCATCGTGCTGCCGGGCATGACATTGTCCTGCTTATACCACAGATGGGTGTTGAGTAGTGCGAACACCTTGCCGTCGCTCTTGTTGCGGAACACTGCGGAGGTGTAGGACTTGGTGAAGACGTCACAGTAGGTAGCGGGCCTGTAGAGGTTATAGTTCACCTTCAGCAGCTGGACTGCCGTGCTGTCATAGAAGATCGGGGTGAAGTTCCAGTTATCCCCTTGCTCATAGGCGTTTGTGAATCCCAGCGCCCGGAGTTTCGGCCCAAGGTATTTATTCAAATGACCGGAGTACTCCTGAAGCGTCACAATGTCCGGGGCATAATCAGCGACGAGTTTCGCAAAACCTATGCTTCGCACCGAATCACGCGGGTCCACATCGAGCGGAATCCATGCCTCAGGGACATTTTCGTTGTCATAACGCCATACGTTGTCATCGAATATGCGCAGGGTGGTGCCTTCGCAGCGGGTCGACGGCATCGACGGAGCACCCGACCAGACGTTGGCCGATGTGAGAATTGCAGGATCCCAATCGGACAGCACCCTTACCTTGTAGAGCCTGAATGCCGGGTCGAAGGTGAGTGCCTTGTCCCCACCGCGGGAAACGGAGGCCCCGAAGCCCTTCGGGAAACCCTTGAGATAGATATGGTTGGTCCACCAACTCGTCTCTCCGATAGTATAGGCTACTCGCCCGCTTGAAGCATCATAGTTGAAGGACTTTACATTCTTCTTGCCCTTCATCCCCGGCATAGGTTTGAATTTCCCTGAAGGGATGTCGAACAGGTAAACCCCGTCATGGTCAGTGACTGTAAGGGCATTTTCTCCGGCCTTGTTGAGGTCATGTCCGCTGTTCCCCGGCAGTTCCCAGACCTTCTCCCTCAGCAGTGAGGGCTTGTCGCTCTCCCAGTCTTTCAGGCTGTACATCCTCAGCTCCTTGTAGCCCAGGACGAACAGGCGGGAATATTTCTCCGACCACACGACGCCGTGTCCGCTGTAGAGGGTATCCTTCCATATGCACACGTCGGATTTTCCGCTGTCGTAGATCTCCAGGCTGTTGCCCTTCGGATTCGTGGAGTTCGCGACGGCGATCCTGCCCCCGGGGAGAATATCGGCCGAATGGGCCATTGGAGTACGCGCGTAGAACAGGCACTTGCGGGTGGCTATATCCAGAAGCATAGTGCCACCGGCCGACGATGTCAGGAGAAGCTGCTTCCCTCCGGCTACCGGCTTGCAGTCATCCAGCACTTTGATCCAGCCGCGGGCCCTGTCAGGAACCTGGCCATATGCCTCGAAGACATTCCAGTGCCATATGATCTCAGGCGCCTCGCCGACGGAGCCTGCGGCATCCACTATGTAAAGGTCCTCGTCTCCACAGGCGACGACATAGTTGCCCCATCCCTGGCCGGCCGCAGTAACAGAAGCCATCAGGAATAATCCGCCTACAATTGTAAAAAGCCTATTCATGATAACAAGCGTGACAATCTTTATTTGAAAGTTTCATTCAAAAGTTTTGCGAGCCTGTACCCGGCATCTCGGAGCTGGCCCAGCAGGACCGGCCTGAGCTCTAAGGGGTAGAGGTCAGGGAGAGTGTCGCCTTCTTTCCACCGGTTGTGAAGGGGCCAGCATTTTTCTGCGGTCCTTCCCGCCCAGTCGAAGACGTCACCTTCAGTTATCTCTTTGATCTCTTTCGGAGTTGCGGTGTCAGCAAGGAAGGCCATATCGCCGAAACCCGTAGGATAGTATGTCTGGAAGACAGCCCCATCCCAGAAATCGTGGAGCCTCATCTGCTTCCCTTTGAAAATCACGTTGTTGGCTCCTTTCAAAGTGTTTTTGGGATAATATACGACGTGCATCGGGCAGTGCATGTCGCCCAGGAAATGCACTATCAGGGCAATAGCCTTGTAACGCTCGAATGGATCCATGTTCTTCGCATTCTCACGCAATTCTTTCGCCAGGATGGAGACATAATATGCGTCGTTATTGATGTATTCTCCATTCAAGTTATCGTTTGGGAAGCTCTTGAAATTGTCGTCCACCGTGATTGAGTGGCTCCAAGGGGAGATATTGAGCGGCAATGAGTTCTGTAAGTCTTTATTGAGGAATTTCCTGGCATATTCCGGATTTGACGGCACGAATCCAAGGTCCATGGTCCAGTATGGCCGATAAGTGTCAGCATCTGATGATATGGCGGGGAGAGGTGCTCCGACGTACTCCAAGATGGCTTTTCGAGCCTTGGGAGTCAAATGGTCATATGCTATTTTGGCAACTGTGGCATGTCCCAGTCTCCCCCATGATCTGGCTTCCGGGGCAGAAAGACATGCTAAGGTCATAAGGGTAAGAACTGCAAGAACTCCTTTGATTGATTTCATGATCGTGTATTTAATTGACAAACTATTCCAAATATAATATTTTGTCCCGAGCCACTCAGGCCCGGGACAAAATAAATGATACGATGATTTATCTATAGTGTGCCGGATTCTCGTCCTGCCATTCACTGACTCCGTCGCGGATGCGGTTGCGGAAAGTAAGGGTATCCGTAACCACAGTCTTCGACCCGTCATCCGATGTGTACTGATAGTTCAGGAAAATTTTCCTGTCCTGCAGCAATTTAGCGCCGTTCCATGAAGAGCCGGTATCCGTTATCCTTCCGTCCGCGGAAGATACGGTGATTTTTCCGTCTTGTGCGGAAATCTGCATCTTCTGGTTCGCGGTGTTATGGAAATAATTGGTCTCCAATACAAACGGGGCAACCGTGGACAATGTGTAGACTTCGGATGTATTGCCGTCAGCAGGTACTTTCGTGGCATAGACTTGCTCTGTTGTCGTGCCATCTGCAGCAGTCACCTGGCACTTGCCGCCATGGTACCAATATCCGAAAAACGTGTTCTCATATTTCACGGCTATGATACCGAAGGACTTGGACAGCAGCACAGTGTCTGCATCGGCTGAAATGATCCGGTACGCAATGGCATAGTAGGGATGCGTACTTGCGTTGTCATCTGCGAGGAAAGCGAGGGAGTCGGCTTTCAGGGTGACAGTTCCTGTGTGCTTCCCGGAAGCGATAACCATCCTGTCATTGCTGCTGAGAGTGAAATGCGAAGCGGGAAGCGGGGTCAGGGCTGTCAAGCCTGCGGCTTTTACTTCATCGGTGACGTATTTCTGGCTGAGAGAACCTACGGGAGCGGATCCGAGCATACCGTCTATGGCAGTGAAAGGCTCTTCCGCACCAAAGGATGACAGGTCTTCGGTGACGAGGTTGTCGTCGATTACAAACCGGACGTTCCTGTCCTGGGTGTTAGAAATGACTCCGCCCAGGACAGTGCCTAATTCGAACTTCATGCCCTCTCCGACAACAAATGTACGGAGGTCATATTGGTTGGAAACATAGACGCCGGAATATTCATAATCCAACACGTATGGGTCATAGCAGCCCACAAGCATGAAAAGCGGAACTGCAATGGCGAGGATTTTCTTGGTTGTATTCATGTTATTATCAGCTATCATAAGGGATTCTTATTGTCTGGCCCATGAGCTCCATCCTTCGTTCTGGACGAGTCCTGACGCGCGCTGCATATCCGTGAACGGAATCGGCAGGAAGCGTGATCTCAGGTTAAGAGTGTAAAGGATGGACTTCCCATATGTAACGGTCCCGTCATCTGCGACGGTGATGTCGGCTTTGTAAACCGGCGTATTCCGTTCGGAGAGAGGAATACCCCAACGGATCAAGTCCAAGAGGCGTTTACCTTCGAAGCACAGTTCGATGCGGCGTTCGTTCCTGACAAGCGCGTCGAAGGCATCCTGGCTTGCGGCGCATTCATCCAGATATGGATCGGAAGATGTGCCGAGGCCGGGTTTCCCGTCATATGTCTTCCTTTTACGGATATATGACAGAGCCTCTTTAGCAGACATTCCAAGGGATGCATCTGTAGGACCATATGCCTGGTTGGCCGCTTCGGCAAAAGCCAGCACGACGTCTCTCCATCCGAGATAGACCACAGTGCGAGGCATGGTCTGTACGCTCTGGTCAGACGCGTTCCATCCCATGTACAGGTGCTTTTTCAGGAAATAATTGGTCAGTCCGCAGGCCTGGAGTCCGGCCATGTCCTGTCCCGCCATGTCGAAGGTGTACATCACGTCTGAGGCGACGCCGTTGCGGCATACATCCGCGCCGTGATAGAAAATCGTGGCATAGAAGCGGGGATCGCGTCCGACATATGGATTGGCAGGGTCATAGCCGCTGCGTGAATCCGTAATCGGATAACCGTTTGCCATCGGGAAGGCGTCCACCAGGTTCTGGGTCGGAGAATAGGTGGCGCTTCCGCGGAAGCCGTTAGGATACTGGGCCGTTTCCATTGTAGCGGTCTTTCCGGAGTTACGGGAGATCCACAAGGCATCCTTGTTGTTCGGGTCCAGGAGGTCATAGGAATCAAGGGGCTTGAATCCATGTGCACCATCCTCTGTGAGCTTGAACTGCATAGCCTCGTAGGCATATTTAGCTGCATTTTCCCAGCGGGTGCGGTCTTTGGACGGGTTGAAGGCGTCAGAAGCCCACATCAGATAGACAAGGGCTTTGAGCGCCGTAACGGATTGCCTGTCGAATTTCTGCCAACGGCAGGCTCCCTGGACCTGGGTGCTGACAGCAAGCCAGTCGCGGTTGGCGATGGGCAGGAACTTCAGCGCCTCGTCGCAATCCAAAAGGATCTGTCTGACACATTCATCGAACGGGGCACGTTCCCAATCGTCAGCCGAGGCTTCACTCTGGTCGAAATACTCTTTGATGATCGGAGTTCCGACCAGGTTCCCTTTCTCGTCGACGCCGCCGAACTTGCGGAGCAAGTCAAATTCAAACCAGGCCCTGAGGGCATATGCATCGCCCTGGTAGTTGTGCCGCAGGAGACTGTCGACGTCATGGGCGAGCATATACTGTGTGTTAAGACCTTCATCGTCCTTGAGGAAACGGTTGCAGTAATATATGCCCTGGTAATCCCTTTCCCAGTAAGTGTCGAAAGGATCCTCGGAGGGATTGATCGTTCCCTGGGCGAACTTGCGGAGGGCGGTTGTAGGCGAGGACATGACCCCGTCATCCGTAGCACAATCCAGATATATGTACTCTGAAGTGTTGTATGTCGTCGTATTGGCCAGGGAGTAAGCCTTGTCCACGAATCCTCTCAGCTTGGAGGGATAGTCGGAAAGGTTCTCATCCGTATAATGGCCGTTCGGCATAGGGTCAAGGACCGATTCGCAGCCCAACAGGGACAGGCCGAGCAGGGCCGTCCACCAGATATTCTTTCTAGTCATCTTATACTTTTTCATATCCCAAGCCTGTTAGAAAGTAAGTTTGAGACCACCTGTGAATGTACGGAACAAAGGATAGGTCGTAACGCCGGACTCAGGACTTTCAGGATCGACGTACGGGACCTTGGTCAGTGTCAGGAGATTGGCTCCGCGGACAAACAGACGGATACCGTTGAGAGAGAAGTCACGTCCAATCTTCGTCTTGATGTTGTAGCCAAGCTCGACGTTCTGGATCTTGAAGAATCCACCGTCAACCCTCCAGTAGTTGCTGGTCCTGAAGTTGTTGCTTGAGGAGACGTAAGACAGGCGCGGATACATGTCGTCAAATACGAAATTGGAGTAGTTGCCGTCTCCGTAACCCATGAAGAAGTAGCTGTTCGTAAGATAGGTGTCGAAGAAAGCTTTGCCGGTACCTACGACAGTGAGGTCGAAATTCTTGTAAGCCATGTACAGATTGATGGCATACTGCAGTTTCGGGCGGGTGTTTCCGATGATCTTGCGGTCATTGGAATCGATTGTCCCGTCACCGGTAACGTCTGCGTACTTCAAGTCGCCCGCGTAGCACTGAGCATCGAAAGTCTGGGTTGTCGCATCAGCTTCTTCCTGAGAGGCGAAACGGCCGACGTAATCATACCCGTAAACCGCACTGACGGGCTTACCCTGGTGTTTCAGATTGTCGAAAGAGGTCGATTCATTATAGTTTCCGTAACGGGCTTCATCGTGGAGGAGGAATCCGCCGATCCTGTAATGGAAATCGCCAATCCTGTCGGAGAATGATACGGAGAGTTCATCACCTGTGTAGTACACCTGGTTGTAGTTTTCCATCATCGAGGCTGCTCCGAAAAAGAGAGGCATCACGTTGGCGATATCAACTACCATTCCGTCCCGCAGGCAGAAATAGTGGGTGTATCCGATAGACAGTTTCTTGCCGATGACAGCATCGAAACCGAAACTGATTTCCTTGTTCTTCTCCCACCCGAGACTCTCGTTTGCAATTCGGGACGCCGTAGTTGCCGTAGCGGCAAAGGTTCCGCTTCCGAACCACTGGTTCGTCGAATAAGGTCCGTAAGTGATGGAACCACTTGAGGTATAGTAGCTCTCCCAGTAATACTGGGTTCCGTAGGGTTCATAGCCGAGGATACCGGCCTGTCCCCTGATCTTCAGGTAATCCAGCCAGGACGAATTGCTCAGGAAGTCCTCCTGGGTGACTACCCATCCCAGACCTAAGGCTGGGAAGACCTCATAGCGGTGTCCCCTCTTTCGGGCGGATGTTCCGGCGTAGTTGGCAACGAACTCGAGCATATACTTGTTCTTGTAATTCAAGTCGCCGGTGAAGATAAGGTTCTGCTGCTTGTGGTAAGCTCCGTCAGCAGAATAGCCCATCTTCGAACGGAGGTATGTCAGGGAGGAATTCAGGTTCAGGTCTCCAAACGAGTGCTCATATGAGAGCTTCTCATAGAACTGGATGCTCTGATAGTAGGAGGCTGTCTTGTAGGTAGACTCTGAAGACTGGGATGCTCCCTGGTGGGATGTGACAGTCCTGCTGCTGTCTGCGGGATCGAAGATATAGGCGACATAGTCCTGTCCTTGTCCGCCGCGTACAGTGTAGCTCAGATTATAAGCGATCTGGGTCTCAGATTTCAATCCCGGGATGAACTTGACGAAATCATATGTCAGGTTTGCTGTCGTCAGTCCGACGCGCGTGCGCTCCAGATAGTGTCCTGTCTCCGCTGCGGAGGCATATGGATGATTGCCGTAAGCGCGGGAGACCGCATAATTCCGTTTCCCGGTTTCCTCATCGTAGTCCAGATAGAGGGGATATTCTACTGCCGGGGTGTTGTGGATGCGGCTCCATATGTTGTCGAATGACTGGTCGGAGTCACCCTCTCCATATGCTGACAGCAGTGACCGGCGCAGGGAAATGATTCCGAGGAAGCCGAAATTGACGCTCAGCTCAGGAGTTATGTTGACATCCAGGTTCATCTTGGCGTTGAAGCGGTTGTAGTTGGTCCTGTCGCCTACTTTGTAGATGTCGCCCTGGTTGACATATCCCAGATTGCCGCTGTAGAGGACTTTCTCCCCGCCACCGCGGATTGTTACATATGCCTTGTTGTAATCGCGCGTGTCTTTCAGGATGAGGTCCTTGTAATCTACATTCGGATGTGTCCAGTCCAGCTGGTTCTTCCTGGCATATGCCGGGAAGGATGCTTCATCAAAGCGGACCGGATAACCGGAAGCGGTACGTGCCTGGTTGTTCAGGCGGACATAGTCTTCTCCGCCGACCCATCCAGGCATGATGTCGACCACATCTACGCCACGCTCGTACCCGGCATATACCTTACGGGTGTTGTTCAGACCCCGCAGTGTCCGGATATAGACAGTACCACGGGCTGCCTCCGGCCCCATACGGGCCTTGTCCACGATGTCTGATACGACAGTGATGGACTCGATCTCTTCCGGATTGAGCGGCAGGGTGATGAGCGAATTGACCGCGACGTCGTCCACTATGATGCGATTTGCTGAGAATCCACGTATCTGTATGCCGTTGTTCAACTGCGCATACATAACTCCGGTAGCGCCGTTGTTTTCCGTAATGAAGAGTCCGGGGAGCACTCCGGTCATGGAATTAATGATACTGCCTCCCGGGTATTTCTCCAGAACGCTTCCGGAGACGGAGCGTGCGCTTCCCGTCGTGAGGAACGGGCTTCCGACCTTGCCGATGGGCAGATATACTTTCTCCGCCAGCAGGGTGTCGGCGACGGACTTTCCGCTGTCTTCCTGCGCCCTGGCGCCAAAGGCTGGCAGGGCGAGGAACGCAATGAGTAATAGATTGTATATGTGTTTCATAGAGCCCATATCACCAAGTTTCATTGTTTACAAAATTCTTGAGTTTGTTCGCTTCCTCGTTGGGAAGGAAGAAGTAGTTCATCGCGTCTTTCCAGGTAGCCTGGTTCTGGATTGGAGTGCGGGTGTATTTCTTTCCGTTGGGGTACGTCGCATTCTTGGTCGTGGATTCGATGAACATGCCGAAAAGTGGAGCCTTCATGCGTTCTTCCGCAATGCACCACCTGCGTTCGTCAATGAAATAGTGGTGACCTTCGAACATGAATTCGACGCAGCGCTCATTCCGGATGCGGGGACGCAGGGACTCTTTGTCTTTGGTGAATCTGTCCTGCACATTCGGCATGCCTGCCCGGTTGCGGATCTTGTTGACTGCCTCCAGGGCGGTAAGGGTAGCTCCCGGAGCCTTTCCGGTCGGCCCATATGCCTCATTGGCGGATTCCGCATAGTTGAGATACACCTCAGCAAGCCTGATGAGAGGATCGGTTATCTGGTAAGCAGCGTTTACATAGTTGCCGTCCCATCGTCCGCCATAGTAATATCCGGTACTGGTGACTGCCATGGCGGCGGAATTCCAGTCGACTCCGAAGGACCTGCTCTTGCCGTTCAGGGATGTGGCAGGCCAGGATTTGCCGTTGTAGTAGATGTTGATAGGCTTTCCGGACGTTCCTTTCCAGTGGGTTGCACCGTCATATATTATGGTTTTGTCCATTCGCGGATCCCTGTTCTTATAGGGATTCTGCTCATAGTAATGATGCTTCTGTCCGTCCGGTCCGGCTACGCCGTCATCGGTCTTCGCATATGCCTCATTACGTTCTGCTTCAGTGTAAAGCGGATCTCCCCATATGGTTTCATACATATCTACGCATCCCTGGGTCGGCATGACACCGCCTCCGCTTTTGTTGTTGGTGACAGGCTGGGGAAGGTGATTCACTATAATGGCGTTATTGGCCTTGACTGAGCCGAAGTTCCATGCCCAGAGCTGCTCGTTGGTATAGGCTACGCCCCAGGTGTTGTTCTGCCATTTGTCCCATGTAAGGAGTTCGTACTGGTACTGTTCTGCGAGAGCGAGAGCCTCAGCATTGGCTTTGGCTGCAGCTTCCCACAGGCTGTTGTCAGAGGATTTGTTGTTCAGCGGACTGGCTGCATAGGTCAGGCAGCGCCCCCTGAGAGCCATTGCGGCGACTCCGTTCGGACGGTTCTGCTGCGAATTGTTCAGGTGACCGGCCTGTCCTGGCCCCGGATCCCTGCGGACACGTCCGGCGAGGGCGAAGTGGTCATATGCGAGCTTGAAATCCTCGGCAGCTTTCTGGTAAGTGACTATTGCCGATTCGCGTGGAATGTCGAAATCTTCGTCCGCCTGCAGGGAATGGTCCAGATACGGCATGCCGCCGAAATAGTTGCACAGGGTCATGTGGGCCCAGGCACGTATGAAATAAGCCTGTCCGATCAGGTCTTCGATGTCTTCCTTGGTTCCGTCCTGGATCATGTCAACCTTTTCCAGGCATATGTTCGCGACACGGATGCATCGGAACATGCACTGGAAGATAGCGATGCGGCTGTCCACGAAAACATTGTTCTCTCCCAGGACACCCAATTTGATAGAGTATGGACGCAAACCCTGACGGCCGCCGTCTGCAATGTCCGTCATCATAACGAAAGTAAACCTGAACGAACTGGCATCCATGCGAAGAGGGAAAGAGCCAAACAGTAGATTAAGAGGGCATTCACCAGAACCAGCCGCTTTCTTTGCGTCGCCGTTGTATGCAGCGTCAAGGAATGCCTTGAATTCCTTATATTTAGTAAATACATCTTCTTCGGTAAGTCCCAGATCCGGGCTTATGTCCAGATAAGAGCAGGAAGAGAGTGTTAAAACAACACTGAGAAATATGCTGATAAACTTTTTCATGGTTGCTGCTGGTTAAAATCCGACTTTGAGACCGAACAGGACCGTACTCATCAGAGGATAAGCTCCACGGGTGAAGGACGTCTGCTCCGGATTACCGCTGGTAAGGTTTGAGAGATAGAACAGGTTGTTCCCGTTCATGTAAAGGGTAAGAGAGTTGATGCCGAGCCTGGATTTGATCTTTTTCTTGTTAAAGGTGTATCCCAGATAGACATCCCTCAAGCTCAGGTAATCGACATTCCGCCACGTCCTTCCGACCAGTCCCCATGAGGTTTGGGAGCCGGTGTAACCGGCCCAGTAATACATCGGGCTGCCGAAAGATACGAGGGTCGCGTGATTCACGTTCGTATGTGTAGGAGTCCAATAGTCGGACATCGATTCGCTCATGCGGACTTCGGCTTTCTCCCAATCCAATTCATATACGGCATCGTAAATGGCATATTTACCGTAATTGCCGTAGAACAACGCGCTGAATTCCCATCCTTTCCAGTCGAATCCGAAGCCCAGGGACATCAGGGTTGACGGATAGCGGCTTCCTTTGACTGAATGGAGGTCATTCACATTCAGGATGCCGTCCACGCAATAATCCAGGTATTTATATGCACCGACGGGGACATAGCTCCAGTCAGTGGAATATGACGGATAGTTGTGGATGTCATCCACTGAGGTAAAATATCCGCCGTCCACTACGGATTCTCCTTCAGGTTTTCCCTGGTAGGGTTTCCCGGCAACTTTCTGGTAATCCGGGAGATAGGGAGGATCCTCATATTTAGTGACCCTGTTCTCGTTCAACGAGAACATCGATTTTACGTAATATCCGATTCCGTTGGAGAGACGGTCCTGCCATTTGATTTCGAATTCGAGACCGTGCTTTTTCATTGCACCGGTGTTGACCTGCTTGTAAGTGGCACCGACCAGATACGGGACGACCGGGTCGACCAGCATGTGGGTCCTGTGCTCCTGGAAGAGGTCCAATTCTGCCGTGAGGCGGTCCTTGAGCCATCCCATCTCGATACCGATATCCTGTTTGTGGGCCATTTCCCACTGGGCCACTTCATTGGCAGCCTCGTCCTCGTAGATGTAGCCACCTGACTTGGAATACGAACTGTAATACAGCCAGCGGGAATCTGCCGAGTCGCTTCCGACGTAACCGTCGGAATACCTGAGTTTCAGTTTAGACCACCAGGGTATTGCCTTCTTCCACCATTTTTCATTTGATGGGACATATCCGACCGCAACCGAAGGGAAGATTCCGAATCGGTTTGACGGGGCGAACTGCTCGGAGCCCGTGTATCCGAGGTTGGCTTCAAAAAGGTAGGTGTGCCTGAAGTCATATGTCGTACGGCCGACCAGCCCCATGCTCCTGTACGGGAAGCTGAAGTTGGACCTGTTCTCCCTCTGGTTGATAAGGGCAAGCGCAGTTACATGGTGGTTGTTCCAGGAGCGGTCGTAATTCAAGGATGCCTCCCAGTACATATTGTAGGAATGACTGCTTACGTCGCCCTGAGTGGCGGCATACGGAGGATCTTCAACTACGTTAGTTCCGGTTATTGAGGATATCCACGGGTTTGAGGCTCCTGAATCCGCCAGATTCCAGTCAAGGTAGAAAGTAGGAGTCGATTTGGACACGGATTCGGAAACACGTGCCATCGTAGTGCTGAAAGAGAACTTACCCTGTGCGGACAGTCCGCGGACCCATTTGTCGAAGCGTTGATTCAGAATGAGGTCGGTAAAGAGGACGCTCGTCGTATTCTGTTCATAGGTCGGGATGTTCAGTTTGTTGAACGGACTTCCGAAATAAGTACCGTAATTGGACAAGGATGTTGTTACCATACGGTCTGCTGAAGCATTGGGGTAATCCCAGTCCGGGATTGCTTCCAGGACCCATGACGGATAATAGGCGGGGTATGCTACCGTGGATGCCGAGAACAAGGAGGTAATCGGGGAGGATCCCGGAGCAGTCTGGATACCGATGCTTCCGCCTACCCGGTAGGTAAGGGTCGTGGATTCAGTAATGTCGAAATCCAGGTTCGCACGGTAATTGAGCCTCTGGTATTCGTATTTGGTGGAATTGAATTTCTGTTTCTTGAAAATGTCACCGTCATGGTTATATCCCAGGGACACAAAATAGCGGGTCCTGTCAGTACCGCCGGATACATTCAGGTTCGCATTTGTCGAATGTGCCATCTTCTTCATCAGGAGATCGTACCAGTCAATATCCGGATAGCGGATCCTGTTCAATTCCGAAGATGGAGACCTGTATTCATTCAGTTCGTAGTCAGATACGATCTGTGCCCAACTCTGGCTGTTTTTCATGGCGACATTATACCCGGATAAGGTAGTATATGCATCTATGTGCTTCGGAAGCCTGGTCGGGATCTTCAGGGAATGGGAAACGGACGCATTGAATTTCGCCTTTCCTTTCTGGCCTCCCCTGGTAGTCACGAGGATGACTCCATTAGCTCCCTTGGCTCCGAATACTGCGGTCGCCGAAGCATCCTTCAAAACGGATATGGTGGCAATCTCATTCGGGTCGATTGTGTTGAAGGACCTCTCGACGCCATCGACCATGACCAGCGGGCCTGAGCCGTTCCAGCTGGATACGCCCCTGATATAGATGGATGCGTTGTCACTTCCGGGCTGTCCGGAGGACTGAAGGGTCATTACACCGGACAGTTTTCCGGCGATGGCCTGCGTTACGTTGGACAATCCGGAATTGACAACATCTTCAGTTTTGATCTGTGAGATTGCGCCGACAACGGATTCCTTACGCTGCACGCCATAGCCGACGACCACGGTCTCCTCCAGCATGTTGCTGGCTTCTTCCATCGTGATCCTGACATTCTGCGCGGCCTTGAAGCGGACCTCCTCGAAACCGAAGAATGAAGCGATGAGTTCCGCATCCCTCGGGACACTCAGGGAGAAATGTCCGTTCTCGTCAGTAAACGTACCTGTCGTCTGTTTGTCCGCCTGATAAACAGCGGCTCCTACGACAGGCCCCCCTTCCGGATCTAACAATGTACCGGAAGCGACAATGTTTGATGGCTGTGCCGCCAGCATCGCTGTCCAAAAGACAGCTAGGACGACGGTCAGCCATCGGATCAATTTTTTCTTTAGAGTATCCATATATATTATTTTAAAGAAAATATTTCTGCAATCGTTTGCATAAGGATAAACAAAAAAAATCGTCAGGATGAAAAAAAATAAATAAAACTGAATTTCATGTAAACCTCTATCAGTCTAGTGTTTATGGGTCTAAATTCCGTCCTAATATAATACATTTTTTGAAAAGTGATACTCTTTTTTTTAAAAAAAAACGTCCCCTCCCAGACAGGGAGGGGAATTAACTATATATCAATAAGTTACGAAAATTAATTATTCTGTCAAAATTTCAGTGGCACTCCGGCGGAGCATGACACCCCAAAAAAAGAGGCTGGCATTTTCAGCCAACCTCTTTTCTTTCATATGGAAGAGCCTGATTACATCATGCCTCCGTCAGGATTCGGCATGGGTGCCGGGGTCTTCTCCGGAATGTCGGAGATACCGCATTCAGTGGTGAGGAACATGCCGGCCACGCTGGCTGCATTCTCAAGAGCTACGCGGGCTACCTTGGTAGGATCGATAACGCCTGCCTCGTAGAGTTTAACATATTCGCCTGTGCGGGCATTGTAACCGAAGTCGGCCTTGCCTTCGCGGACCTTGTTGATGACTACGCTGGCTTCGACACCGGCGTTGGCTGCGATCTGGCGCATCGGCTCCTCAAGAGCGCGCTCCACGATACGGATACCTGTAGTCTCATCATCGTTGTCGCCCTTGAGCTTCTTAAGAGCCTCGGCAGCGCGGATGTAAGCTACACCGCCACCCGGAAGGTAACCTTCCTCAACAGCAGCACGGGTTGCATTAAGGGCATCCTCGACCCTGTCCTTCTTCTCCTTCATCTCAACCTCGGTAGCAGCACCGACATAGAGGACTGCGACACCGCCGACGAGCTTTCCGAGACGCTCCTGGAGTTTCTCCCTGTCATAGTCGGAAGTAGTGGTGGTCAGCTGCTTGCGGATCTGCTCAACCCTCTCCTCGATGTTCTCCTTTGCACCGCGGCCGCCTACGATGGTGGTGTTGTCCTTGGTGATGGTGATCTTCTCAGCCTGTCCGAGCATATCGGGAGTAGCGTTCTCAAGGGTGAACCCACGATCCTTGGAGATGACGATGCCACCGGTAAGGGTCGCGATGTCCTGAAGCAGGTCCTTACGGCGGTCACCGTAACCCGGAGCCTTGACAGCAGCGACCTTCAGCGTACCACGGAGCTTGTTGACAACCAGGGTGGTAAGAGCCTCGCCATCGACATCCTCGGCAATGATGAGAAGGGACTTGCCCTCACGTGCCACCGGCTCGAGAACCGGGAGGAGGTCCTTCATGGAAGAGATCTTCTCTTCGCTGATCAGGATCTCAGGCTCGTCCAGGATGGTCGCCATCTTGTCGGAATCAGTCATGAAGTACGGAGAGATGTAACCACGGTCGAACTGCATACCTTCGACTACCTTGACCTCTGTCTCGGTGCCTTTGGCTTCCTCGACTGTGATGACACCGTCCTGCTTTACCTTGGACATGGCATCAGCGATGAGCTTGCCGATAGTGTTGTCATTGTTGGCGGATACGGTTCCGACCTGCTCGATCTTGGAATAATCCCCACCGACCTTCTGGCTGGACTTCTTGAGGGAAGCGACCACGGCTGCGACAGCCTTGTCGATACCTCTCTTGAGGTCCATCGGATTTGCACCGGCGGTAACATTCTTCAGACCTACATTTATAATAGACTGTGCAAGGACAGTAGCGGTGGTGGTACCGTCACCGGCCTGCTCGTTAGTCTTGGAAGCCACTTCCTTGACCATCTGTGCACCCATGTTCTCGAACTTGTCAGCGAGCTCGACTTCCTTGGCTACGGTAACACCGTCCTTGGTCACCTGGGGAGCACCGAACTTCTTGTCGATTATCACATTGCGGCCTTTCGGACCGAGGGTAACCTTAACTGCGTCCGCGAGGGCGTCAGCGCCCTGCTTCATGGCTGTGCGGACAGCAACGTCGAATTTTATCTCTTTTGCCATAATGAACTGTTATTAAAGAATTGCAAGAATATCTGACTGCCTGACAATGAGGTACTTCTGATCATCGACAGTAACTTCGGTGCCTGCATATTTTCCGTAGAGAACGGTGTCGCCCACCTTGACTTCCATGGGTTCGTCCGTCTTTCCGGGGCCGCATGCGAGCACTGTGCCCTGCTGTGGTTTCTCTTTGGCTGTGTCAGGGATATAAAGTCCCGAAGCTGTCTTGGTCTCAGCCTCCTTAGGCTCGATCAGAACTCTGTCTGCTAATGGTTTTATCATGATTTTAAGTGTTTGTTTTTACCCCTCGATAAAACAACTGGCATGCCACTTGAAAAAGACTGACAATTTGGCATTAATTCGCTACATTTGCATATGTATATACTTAGATCGGTATCAGACATGACACACCTGAAGAATTATCTCCTCATGCTGACGCTCGTCCTTGCGGCGGCATGCGGCAGGCCTGCCGGGAAACAGGCCTCTGTATCAATTGACAGAATCTCCATCAGCCAGGATGACCCGTCCGTGGCAAATGTAGACGGTGTCGTAGAGTTTTCCTCCGCGACCGGTCAGGAAGAGGCCGCGAAATACATCCAGGCCTCGGAAGGTGCAGTGAACATCTCCCCAGGTACGGATTCATCCACAGTTGCTTTCCGCATAAGCGGAATCGCGCGCGCGGACAAAGACAAGAAGGTCACCATTGGGCTCCGCAGCGGCATCAAGGCCTTGCCTGTCAAAGCCGTCATACCGGCTAAAGGAGAATTCCGCGTCGTTAATGCCGAGCTGGCCCCGGATGGCAGTCCTGCAGTCAGGGTAACCTTCAGCGAGCCTCTCAAAGGAAAGGACGCGGCCGATTTCATCACCATTTCAGGACCGCTTCCAGGCGACATTTCAATAGACGCCAACATAGCAGACATATTTTTTGACAACGCATATGACGGAAATATAGACATATGCGTACAGGAAGGACTGCCGAGCGCTTCCGGGGACAGGCTTAAAGCCGCATATGCCTCATCTCTTTCCGCGAAGGGGATAAAGCCCGCAGTCGAGCTCGCCCTTGGCGGTTCCATCCTTCCGGATGACTCCAACCTTGTCCTCCCGTTCAAGGCCGTCAACCTGAATGCGGTGGATATCAGCATCGTCCAGATCTTCCCGGACAACATCCTGATGTTCCTGCAGGACAACTCCCTGTCGGACGACAATCAGCTCAGGCGTTCCGGACGCCTCATCTACAAATCCACCATCCCCCTCACTGGCAGCGGCAAAGACCTCCACAAATGGAACGGTTTCTCAGTTGACCTCAGCGGTCTTTTCAAGAAAGAACCCAACTCGATCTACAGGATAAGGCTTTCATTCTCCAAGGATTACTCAATATATGGACAGGCCGGACAGGGCAATCCCCCGCAGATCAAGACCATGACTGCAGAGGACCAGGCTAAATGGGACTATCCGGAACCGTGGTATTATGAGAGCTTTACTGACTGGGATGACTATGAGTGGGAAGACCGCGACGACCCGGCCAAGCCCACATATTACATGAATGCCAGCAGGTTCCCGGTATGCAACCTCATGACTTCCGACATAGGAGTCATAGCGAAATACGCTTCAGGAGACATGGTCTGGGTAACCGCGACTGACATTATGTCTGCAAAACCGCTTTCCGGCGCCCAGGTGAAAGCCTACAATTTCCAGTTGCGCGAGATAGGCAGCGGCAAGACAGGCTCGGACGGAAATGTCGCGATAAAAATTGAAGGCAAGCCCTTCGCTATCGCCGTAAACAAAGGCAACTCAACAAGTTACCTCAAGGTAACTGACGGTCTGGAGAACAACCTGAGCCGTTTCGATGTCGGCGGAAAGGCCCTCGAGAAAGGCTTGAAGGCATTCATATACGGGGAGAGAGGAGTCTGGAGACCAGGTGACACACTCCACGTGACAATGCTGCTCCAGGAGAAAGGCAGGCTGCTGCCGGAAGGACATCCTGTCTCACTGGAACTCTACACTCCCCAGGGACAGTTCTACACCAAACAGATCCTCACACACGGCCAGGACGGATTCTACACATATGCCATCCCGACATCCGCGGATGATCCCACCGGCATCTGGAACGCATGGCTCAAGGTCGGAGGAGCCGCCTTCCACAAATCCCTCCGTGTTGAGACAGTCAAGCCTAACCGCCTCAAGATAGATGTAAAACTTGCCGACAAATGGCTCGCCTCCGGCAAACGCACGGCCTTCGACGTATCATCGTCCTGGCTGACCGGACTTCCGGCCTCCGGCCTGAAAGCAAAGGCCACCATGACACTTACCCGCAGTGCAGGCAAGTTCGACGGCTACAACGGCTACATCTTCCAGAACCCGACCTCCGACTTCGCCACAAGCGAGACCGAACTCTACAACGTGAGCCTCGGCCCTGACGGGACGGCTACCGCATATGCCACACTTCCGGAAGCTTCCGACGCTCCGGGAATGCTCCGGGCAGACATAGTAGAATCTGTCGAGGAAAAGGGAGGAGACGCCAGTTTCACCACCCAGACAATCCCCTTCTCCCCCTTCGACGCATATGTCGGAGTGAAACTCCCGCAGCCCGGGAAGGAAGGCTGGCTCGAGACCGACAAGGACCTCGACATCGAAGTAGTCCTCGTCGATCCGGACGGCAAGAAAGTCAGCGGACACAAGCTCGACTGGCGCATATGGAAGACTGACTGGAGCTGGTGGTGGGAGAACAGTTCGAGCGAATTCGATTCATATGTCAACGGCAGCCGTTCCGATGCCATAGCCCAGGGAACTATCACTTCCGGGAACGGTACCATGAGGATTCCGTTCCGGGTCGATTATCCTGACTGGGGACGCTACATCATCTACGTCAAGGACCTGGATGGAGGACACGCCTCCGGAGGAGCTATGCTGATTGACTGGCCGTCATACAGGGGAAGGGCCTCCAAGAACGACCCGAACGCCCTCACAATGATATCCTTCTCCAGCGACAAGGACTCCTACTCTGTCGGAGAGACGGCAACGGTCTTCGTACCTGCAGCCCGCGGCGGGCAGGCCCTCGTCTCCATAGAGAATGCAGGAAAAGTCCTGAGCCAGAAGTGGGTATCCACGAAGGACGAGGACACCCAATACCAATTCAAGGTGTCCGAGGAGATGGCGCCTAATTTCTATGTCCACATCACCCTTCTGCAGCCCCACTCCTCATCAGCGAACGATCTGCCTATCAGGATGTACGGAGTCCTCCCGGTCAGCGTGGAGAACAAGGGATCACACCTCAACCCGGTCATCTCGATGCCTGACGAAGTCCATCCCCAGGAGGAATTCACGATAAAGGTCAGCGAGAAGGACTCCAAGACCATGACCTACACCCTGGCGATAGTCGACGAGGGTCTTCTGGACCTCACCTCCTTCAAGACTCCGGACCCGTGGAACACAATGTACGCCCGCGAAGCCCTCGGAGTCAGGACATGGGATCTCTTCAATGATGTTATCGGAGCCTGGAGCGGACGCTTCTCCCCGATGCTTGCAGTGGGAGGAGACGAAAACATCAAGATAATCCAGAAGAAAGACAACCGCTTCAATCCGGTGGTCAAATTCCTCGGCCCGTTCACCCTCAACAGCGGCACCGCAACTCATAAGGTCACCCTTCCAATGTATGTCGGAAGCGTTAGGGTAATGCTCGTTGCCGGGCATGACGCGGCATATGGGAATGCAGAAAAGAACGTCGCTGTCCGCAATCCGCTCATGATACTCTCATCCCTGCCGCGCGTCCTTTCCACCGGGGATGAAGTCGAAGTACCGGTGAACGTCTTCGCAATGGACAAGAGCGTTGACAAGGCAGACGTAAGCATTTCCGTAGAGGGCCCGGTCAAAGTGACAGGTCCGGCGACTGCCTCCCTTACATTCTCCGAACCTGGA
>JAEEGL010527993.1_pt1 | contig 42111 bp, 45 predicted proteins | sample 9134231 | NCBI WGS metagenome assembly JAEEGL01 (sample SAMN16246548, study PRJNA631951) | gut metagenome | biome: gut microbiome; feature: rumen; material: fiber-attached | host: Bos | place: Iran: Karaj | collected 2018-10
AAGCTTACTGTATTAACGATATCTTCAAGTGATAAACCTGTTAAATCAACAAGTGCATTTAGCCATTCTAATTTAACTCTCATAATAACCCCCTAGAATTGATTTATGAATCTTTCATCATCGATGTAAAAGTTTCTAACATCATCAATTCCATATTTCATCATTGTAAGTCTTTCAATTCCAATACCGAATGCGAAGCCTTGATATTTTTCACTATCATATCCACACATCTTTAACACATTAGGATGTACCATACCACCACCAAGAAGTTCAATCCAACCACTGCCCTTACATAAGTTGCAGCCATCACCATGACATTTGAAGCACTCAACATCAACTTCTACTGATGGTTCTGTGAATGGGAAGAATGATGGACGGAATCTAACTCTTAAATCTGATCCAAATACATGACTACATATTTTAACTAAAGTTCCTTTTAAATCAGCCATTGTTACATTTTCACCAACAACTAAGCCCTCACATTGCATGAATTGATGTGAATGTGTAGCATCATCATTATCTCTTCTATATACCTTACCAGGACAAATGATTTTAATTGGTTGGCCTTTACTCTTAAGTAAAGTCCTTGCTTGTACTGGAGATGTATGAGTTCTAAGTAATGTGTTTTCATCAATATAGAAACTATCTTGCATTTCTCTTGCAGGGTGTCCCTTAGGTAAATTTAATAATTCAAAATTATATAAGTCTTCTTCAACTTCAGGTCCTTCTTCGACCATAAATCCCATACCTGTACAAACATCTTCTAACTCTCTAATAGTTTGTGTTAAAGGATTTAATTTACCTGTTTTAAATTTCTTTGCAGGCATTGTTACATCAATAGCATCATTTTTAAGTTTAGCATCAATTAATTTTTCCAACAATTCTTGTCTTTTGTTTTCTACAAATTCTTCAATCTTTGTTCTAAATTCATTAGCTTTTTGACCTAATTCTTTTTTCTTTTCAATTGATAATTCTCTCATGCTTGCCATGATTTCAGAAAGTCTTGATTTCTTTCCTAAATAATTAGCTTTCAAATTATTTAAGTCTTGTTCATTTTGCGCATTACTAATTTCTTCTTTAGCACTTTCTTTTAAGATATCTAATTCATTATTATTTTCACCCATATTTTCCTCCTAATAAAAAAATCCTTAAAATAATAATTATTTTAAGGACGAGATTTAAATCACGTGGTACCACCTTTATTCAAAAACAATATATTGTTTTCCTCATTATCGCAAATAACGGTGCATACCGGGCTTTATTAGAGCCTCTCCAAAGATGAATTCATATAGCTATTTAATAAAATACTTTCACCAAATGTATTTCTCTCTTTTAATAACATCACTATATTACTACTTCTTTATCAACAAGTTATAATTATTATATCACTTGTTTTTAAAATAATCAAGAACTTAAATACTAATAAGTTGACTAAAAACGTGTTTTAGTGTATTATAAATATATAAAATTTTGGAGGTCAATATGTACTATACACCAATTGTAATTGAAAGAACAAGTCAAGGAGAAAGAAGTTACGATATTTATTCAAGATTACTTAAAGATCGAATAATTATGTTGAATGGCGAAATCAATGATGATTTAGCTAATTCTATTATTGCACAACTATTATTCTTAGAAGCCCAAGATGATAAAAAAGATATCTCAATTTATATCAATTCACCAGGAGGATCAATTAGTGCTGGTATGGCAATCTTTGATACAATGAATCTAGTTAAATGTGATGTTTCCACAATCTGTGTTGGTATGTGTGCATCAATGGCAGCATTCTTACTTGCAGCAGGTACAAAGGGTAAACGCTATGCTCTACCTAATAGTGAAGTAATGATTCATCAACCACTTGGTGGAGCTCATGGTCAAGCAACAGAAATTGAAATTGCTGCTAAACATATCTTAGAGATAAAGAAAAAAATGAACACAATTTTAGCATCTCTTACTGGACAAGATTTAGCTACTATTGAAAAAGATACAGATAGAGATAATTATATGTTTGCAAGTGATGCGCTAAATTATGGAATTGTTGATAAAATATTAGAAAAGTAAAAGAGGTATTAATAAGTACCTCTTTTATTTTATGTGATTATTTATTTTAAACCAATCATCTAAGAAATTTTCTTCTAATGGTTTTCTTTCTTGATCCTGTTCAAAAGAATCCATATCACTCTTAACCTTACTCATTTCAACATCAAGATCATACGCAATCTTTGATGCTTCAGTCAATCTATTTCTTAAAGATTGAGGAATGCTTTGATAATATTTGTATTTTAAAGAATGTTCAATACTTGCCCACAAGTGCATTGCAAGAGTTCTAATTTGAAACTCCATATAAACTGGCATTTGGCCATTTATTGTTTCTGCATTATATTTCGCAATTAAATGTAGAGATCTATATCCAGATGGTTTAGGATATTTAATATAATCTTTGACTAAAACTATTTTAATATCCTTTCTACTATTTAAAATATTATAGATATCATATACATCTTGAATATATTTACAAGTAATTCTTATACCAGCAATATCTGTTAAATCCCTAACCTCTTCAAAATTCATATTTAATCTTTCTAGTTTTTCCATAATACTAGCTGGAGATTTAACACGTCCCGTAATATCCTCAATTGGATTTTTAATACCTTGACTGGTATATTGTTTTTTAATGAATTGAAGCTTTGTTAAAAAATTAGTAACTGCAAATTCATAGGGTTGTAAAAACGTAGCCCATTCAAAATTTTTAGTGTCCATTATTTCCTTCTCCCATCAATAATATTATACCACAGAATTGATTATTATACAATACATAGAATATTTATATATATCTAATAAAAAAAGTGCGATTTATATTGCATTTTTAAAAAAATAGTGTATAATATAAAAAGTTAATAAATATAGCTTATTTATAAAGGTGAACATTATGGAAAAAAATACAGATGTTGAATTTAAAAGTTTAATAACAAAAGAAGAATATGATCGTTTGATTAAACAATTCAAAGGAAGCAAACAAGATTTTCAAACAAACCATTACTTTGATACAGTTCGTTTCTCTTTAAAAGCACTTGATGTATCTGTGCGTGTAAGAGAACGCGATGATATCTCTTTAACATATAAAAGAAAAAAAGGTTACAACATTGATGTTAAAACTGTTGTAATCGATAAAGCTAAATTTGAAGAAATCAAAAGGACTGGTGTAATTGATATTCCTGAAATTGCTGATGAATTAAATAAATTAATCAAAGATCAAAAATTAAAGAACTTTATGAGTTTATCTACTCTTCGTACATATTTACCATATTCAAATGGTGTATTAAATATTGATAAGAGTACATATCTTGATACTACTGATTATGAAATTGAATATTCATCTAAATCATATCATCAAGGTAAAGATGAATTTATCCAATTAATCAATGATTTAAATATCAATTATAAAAAATCAAACAAGAAAATTCAAAGAGCATATGCTCGTCTAAAAGAAATAAATTAAAAAGGCTTATTAATCTAAGCCTTTTTCTTTTATATTATCTTCAAATTGAATATAATTTGCGTAATCACAATCTTTGTCATCATCAAAACACTTTTCACATTCACGTAATTCAGGTGGTAAAAATAATGTAATATCATCAACATTATAGCCAACTTGAAGTTCCATATCACTTACAATAATAGGGCGTTTAAGAATAGTTGGATTATCAATAATAAAATCCATCAATTCATTTAATTTCATATTATTGACATCTATATTATTTTCTTTTATTATCTTGCTTCTTGTAGATATAATATCTTCAAATCCATTTTCTGAAGATATCAACATTCTATACAAATCATCTTTAGTAAGTTTAGTTGAAATAATATTCTTTTCAATAAAAGGAATATTATGATCTTTAAAATATTTTTTAACTTTTCTACAAGACAAGCAACTTGGTGCTGTATATAATTTAATCATATCTTTAACCTCTTTATGTATTTTACCACAAAGATATTAAAAAAACAATATAATATAATAATTAAAATATATAAATAAAATTCTCCTTCTATTTGAAGGAGAATTTTATTTAAGTACTAATTATTATTATTAGATCACACTTTTGCAAGACAAAGATGTTGAAATAATAATACCCATACTAAGTCAACCCAACCAAGAATAAATCCTGCAAAAATAGCAAGAACTAAACCAAGAACATTATATAAATCTGGTTTTGCGATTACTGCAGAAATTCTTACAATGATTTCAGTAATCCAGTTTACACCTGGAATTAATAATAAAATGAATTGAACTAATCTAGGTAATTTTTGAAATTCTTTAGCTAACATTTTTTTCATCCTTTCTCTATGATAATTTTATTATATAATATTTTTTTAAGATTTGCAATATATTTAAATAAATTTTAACAATTATGTTTTAATAAATAATAATTTTTCTTTCCTCTTCTAAGAACAGTATATTCTTTTCCAAAAGCATTATCAGCACTAACAGTAAATGTAATGTCTTTGATAATCTCACCATTGATTGAAACACCACCACCATTTACGAAATCTCTTGCTTCACGTTTTGATTGTGCTGCATGACATAATACAAGTGCATCAACAATATTTACTTCCTTTTCTACTTCATTTTTTGGAAGTCCTTTGAAGCATACTAAGATTTCATCTAATGTTAATTCTTTAATATTACCCTTAAATAAAGCTTCAGATATTGCAACTGCTCTTTCATATTCTTCATGACCATGTAAGAATGTGATAACTTCTTCAGCTAAAGCTTTTTGTGCTTTTCTAAGATGTGGTTCATTTTGAAGTGATACTTCTAATTCTTCAATTTGTTCCTTAGATAAGAATGTTAATTTCTTTAAATAATCAATTACTTTTGTATCTTCCGCATTTAAGAAGAATTGATACATTTCATAACTTGATGTTTTAGACTTATCTAGCCAAATAGCACCACCTTCAGTTTTACCAAATTTCGTACCATCAGCCTTTGTGATTAATGGCATTGTGAAAGCATGTGCTTCTTTTTCATCTTTCTTTCTAATTAGTTCAATACCAGCAGTAATATTACCCCATTGGTCTTGACCAGCAATTTGCATTGTTACACCATTGTTTTTATATAAGTATTCAAAGTCTAAAGCTTGCATAATCATATATGAGAATTCAGTAAATGTGATACCACTATCTAATCTTCTTCTGATGATATCTTTATCTAACATATAATTGATATTAAAATATTTTCCATAATCTCTTAAGAAATCTAAGAAACTCATATCTTTACACCAATCAATATTATTTACAATTTCAACTCCTGGGAATACTTTTTCAATTTGTGCCTTTAAACATTTAATATTGTGATCAACTTGTTCATAAGAAATCATTGGTCTTTCTTTTGAAGGTTTAGGATCACCAATTAAACCTGTTGCTCCACCTACTAATATTACTGGAATGTGTCCAGCGCGTTTTAATCTTTCGCAAATTAAGAATGAAGAGAAATGACCAATATGTAAACTATCACCAGTAGGGTCAGTTCCAATATAGAATTTAACCTTTGTGTCATTGATTAAATGTTCAACCTCATCAGATGATACATCATTAATTAATCCTCTCCATTTTAATTCATCATATAATTTCATATTCATTTACCTCTTTTCCATAATAAAAGTCCTTAAAGAACATTAATTGTTTGTTTCTCTAAGGACGTAGTTTTAAAATATTTAAAATATTTATATTTAAAATATTTTTATTTTATACCCCTACGTGGTACCACCTTAGTTCAAAAGATATAAACTTTTAATAAAAGTTTTTCTTTTGCACTCATTTATTAAATTTGTATAAGCTCCATAATCGTATTAATAAAGCTACATGATAATTTACACCAGCCATTATCTCTCTTAAATGATCACTTTATCTTTTATTATATCATTGCTTATTTTGTAGAACCACGCCAGATGATTTTATAATCAACAAGGATTGATTCTGGTTTAACTTCAGCTTCAGCTTGCATTTCTTCAGTTAATCTACTCATTGCGATATTACCAATTTCATAAATTGGAGTTTCAACGCATGTTAATTGTGGATTAGAAAGTAATGCATATCTTGTATTTTGGAATCCAATAACTTGTAAGTCTTCTGGAACTTTAATTCCCATCTTAGAAGCAACATTCATAAAACTAATTGCCATTGAATCTCTAACTGCAAGAACAACATCTGGATGATTATTCTTTAGATATTCACGATATTGAACTTCATTTTGATCTAATTTACCAGTTGAATCAATAACCTCAGCAACAAGTCCAGCTTCTTTCATTGCTCTCTTATAGCCTTTTACTTTTAAATCGTTGATAGAGAAGAAATGAGATGTTGTAACAAACACAATTTTCTTATTTCCCTTTTCAATCATTTGTTTTGTAATGTTGTAAGCACATTCTTCATTGTCGATACTAACACTTGAATATTGTTTTGCATTTGCGTTAGCATTAATAAATATAACTGGAACAGGAGATGCATCAACCAATTCAAGAACTTCTTCACTCATTTCATCATTCATAAATAATACACCATCTACAGAAGAAGCAATTACATCACCCCATAATTCTTTTTCTTCTTCTTTGTTGTTGTTTACAAATAAACGAATTGAATAACCATATTTTTTTGCACTATCATCAATACCTTGAATGCTTTCCGCAATACTAGCACGAGTAAGTGTAGGAACGATAACAGCAACAGTAGTAGATTTTCTACTTGCAAGTCCACGTGCATTAGCATTTGGTTTGTATCCTTTTTCTTTGATGATTCTTAATACCTTATCTCTTGTGGCCTTTTTTACCTTTTCTGGGTGATTCAAAACTCTAGAAACTGTAGCTAAACTAACACCAGCAGATCCTGCGATATCGTAAATCTTTATTTGATTCATGATTATTCTCCTTTCTTATTCTTTATTTCTTATATTTATATTATAACATAGAATGAAAACAATTTCAAGAAATTTATGAAAATATTTTCATAAATGATTATAGTACTTCACCAATGGCTTTTAATAGATTTCCAGTTAAATCACAGCCATTTTCCCAATACATTACACCACCAATATTATGATCTTTCACATATCTACATTTTTCTTTTACTGATTTTGGATCATCAAAAGATATAAATACTGTTTTGTCCTTACTTATAATATATGGAACACCACAACGGGAATCATACACATATGTGTAATCAGGATTGTTTAAATAATTGTTGTAGATACTTGTATAGAAAATACTCTTTCCGCTTCCCCATAAACCATAAGTTTTAGAAGCTTCATCATAGGTACGAGTTTGTTTGATACCATAGAAAGCTAGTCCAACTATGATTTTTTCATGTGGAACATTATATGAATCATATATTTCAATACTTTCTACAATTGAACAAGAAACTAAAGTATAACCACATTTATTGGCAGAATCATTATATGATGAATTCTTATATAACGCATTTTGATATTGACCGCTTGATGATACCATACCATATGTCATCATATTCACAAAATCTAAATATTTAACTGAATTAGCCATATCATAATATGGAGGTTGCCATCTACCACCACCAATAGCAGCAGACACAATATGATTTGGATTGTTTGCTTTAACTTTTTGATTGATTACCTTAGCCAAATTAGTGAACCAAGTCTTTTGGGCACTAGTTGGACATTCCCAGTCGATATCAATACCATCAAAGCCATATTCATTAATCGCCTTCACAATATTGTTTGCAAATGTTTCTACTAAATTATGACTAGGATCAGCAATTGCAACCCACTCACTACTAGGTGCAATTGACATTACAACCCAACATCCTCTTTTATGTGCTTCTGGGATGATTTTTTCTTTACATACCTTAAAGAAATTAGATCCTGTCAATACACCTTGATTATTAGCATCCGCGAAAGCACAATTAATGATATCTAAGGTATCAAAGAAATCATCATCAACATCAGAAAAGCTTCGATAAATATAACTTGATTTAATTCCGTATTTCTTTAAATTCTTAAATCCTTTAGTTTTCACATCAAATGTGATATCTTTAGATGCACTGCCATATGATAGTGTAGCTTTTAATGTAACAGTGCTATCTTGATAATCCCTAGTATAAACACCTGTATTTGATATAATATCTTCATTAGAACTTTGCCACCTAATATTAACACTAGTATCATCTTCTTTTTTGATTAAACTGATATTTTCTTCAACTTCTTTTAAATCATTATATTTCGATACAATTTTCTCAATAGCATAATCGACTCTTTCTTCATCTGTATAATCAGCTATTTCTTTCTTTAACCATTTTGCGTATAAACTAATATTACCATATGAATGACTCTTAATCATATCTAATTTTACTCCATTAAAATCACTATTTAAATACCATCCATCAAATACCATATCTTTTTTAGATATATCATTTGGCAAAATGATATCTTCAGATTCAAAGTTATAAGTACTTACTAATTCTTTATCATAAGTACCACCATTAAAGTAATATGCTATTGTGTAAGTTTGTAAGCTAAATGATGCTTTAAATTCATTTGATTTATCACCAACATTAGAAAATTCATTTACATATGCATTATCTTTATTTAACCAACCATTAAACACATATCCATTCTTTTCAACAGGATTAAATTCTAATACTTCATCCTTTTCAATTTTAATGCTAGTTAATCCTTTAGCATATTCAATTCTATCATAAATACTTGCAAACATTTCATTATCTAATGGATCAAGTGATATACTACTAGCAGATGTATCTAAGATGATACCTAGTTTTAAAAACTTATTCTTATTCTTAAGTGAATAGCAAGCTTTTTTAAATGCATCATAATCCTTATTTTCGCAATTATCGTTAGCTAAGATGATATAATCATAATCACCTGTAACCTTAGCCCAAGATTCATCTTTAATTAATAAATCAACTATTTCGTATAAATTATCTTCTTTCTTAATAAACATTCTAAAATAAGATAAATCAGTATTATCATAATTAGCATCTTTACTAATCATATAAATACCACTATCATCTTTTAATGCATCAACAAAGGAATCAATTGAAAATGTAGCAGATGGTGCCCAAGAGCCTCCATCTAAATCAAAGACTACTTCATCAAAGTCCTTTTCTTCACTTCCATCTTTTCCTTTATCCTTATTATCATTATTACTACAGCCAATTAATAATAATGACATAATTAACATAATTACAACAAATATACCTTTTTTCATAAATTTATCCTCTTTTATCATATTATACTATAAAATCATTAAAATACAAATAAAAATAAAAAAGACCTAATCTTTAAATTAGATCTTTTCACATAATTATTGACGTTCTTTAATTCTTGCAGCCTTTGCAGATAATGTACGGATGTAATTTAATTTAGCACGACGTACTTTACCTTTTCTAACAACTTGAATTTTATCAATAATTGGTGCATTTACTGGGAAAGTTCTTTCTACTCCAACACCATAAGAAATCTTACGAACTGTGAAAGTTTCGCTGATTCCTCCGCCTCTTCTTTTGATTACTAAACCCTCGAATAATTGGATTCTTTCCTTTTCACCTTCCTTGATTTTAACGAATACTTTTACAGTATCACCAGGACGGAATTCAGGAACATCATTCTTCATGTACTCTTTAGTAATTTCAGCAATTAATTGTTGACTCATTGTAACACGCTCCTTATTAACAGAATGTTCATACCTATCACGACAATAGTAGCGGAACCCTGTGATTTGATTAAAATTTAGATATCTAAATTTTTAACCTATAATATTATACACTAAATGACTTTATTTTTCAAGTCTTTTTTGTTTTTTCTTATATTCTTTTAACTTCAAAGATACATATTCATTAGCTTTTTCTAAATCTAAATTTAACTTTATTGCTTCTAAATAAAATTCTTCTTCTTTAGTAAACATATGTTTTTCAAGTAAATCAATTCTTCTTTCATAAGTTCTTTTAATTGATTCATATAATCGATATTTTCTAATTTCTTCATGATTTCCATTAATTAATACTTCAGGTACATTATATCCATCATAAGTTGGTGGTTTAGTAAATTGTGGATATTCTAACAAATCATTTGTGAAGCTTTCATCTTCACTCGATTCTTCTCTAATAGCACCATTAAGAAGTCTAATAACAGAATCAATAATAGTAAGTGCAGGTATTTCACCACCAGTTAAAATATAATCACCAATTGAAACTTCTTCATCAACATAATTGATTATTCGATCATCAATTCCTTCATAATGACCACATACAATAATGATATGATCTAATTTAGAATATTTCTTAGCTAACTCTTGATTATATGTTTTTCCAATTGGAGAAGTTATAATCTTGAATGCATCGCTAGCACCATCAATATCTTTAATACAATCCACTAGTGCAGGTAGCGCTATCAACATTCCCGCACCCCCACCATATGTAGTATCATCGACATGTTTGTGTTTATTTTGACTATATTCTCGAAAATCATGTAAATGAATTTCCACAATATTTTTTTCAATGGCTCTTTTTATAATCGAATTATTCAAGAACCCTTCAAACATTTCATTGAATATACTAATAATATCTATTCTCATATTAGGCCCTCAATAAGGTGAATAATAATTTTCTTATTATCGATATCTACATCTTTAATAAATTCATCCACAAATGGTACAAGTGCTATTTTTTTACCTGTATCAATTTCTAATAGTTCTTGTGTTGGATTTTCTATAATATCTTTCACAATACCAATTTTATTATTATCTTCATCATATACTACACAACCAATTAAGTCATCAAAATAATAATGACCATCTTCTAATGCCTCGTGCTTGTCTGTATAGATATCTAAACCTACATATTTTAAAACATCATTGATGTTATTAAGACCATTAATTGTGATTAACACAAAATTTTGATGATATCTAACACTTGATATTTTAACTTCTTCATATTTATTATCTTTTAAGATAAATAAGGTATTACCAACTTTAAATCTATCAAAATCGGATTCATTGATAATCTTAAGTTCGCCTTTTATACCATGCGTGTTTATAATTCTACCTACTAAATAATACATATTATAATCTCCATATCTATTTATATTATATATTAAAAAAGGACAAATTGCAAGAAATGGAAATTATATAAAAATATCACCACTTAAAATAAGTGGTGATATATTTATTATTCTTCTTCAAATGAAATTGCGATTCTCTTACCTTCTCTTGCAGCACATGCATAAGCAAGTGTACGAATTGAATCAGCAATTCTACCTTTCTTACCAATAACACGTCCTAAATCATCAGGATTTACTTTTACTTGTACAGTTATCAATTCTTCATCGTCTAAGAATTGCGTAACTTGAACGTCTTCAGTATTTAATACTAAAGGCTTTACAAGATTTTCGATAAACTTTGCGTAATCCATGTTTATCTCCTACTTATTAGCTTTTGCTTTTGCGTTAATTCCTAATTGTTTGAACATTGATTTAACAGTATCAGTAGGTTGTGCACCTTGACTTAACCATTTTAATGCTTTTTCTTCATCAATTGTGAATTGTTCGTTAGCCTTACGTGGATCATAAGTACCGATGATTTCAATAAATCTACCATCACGTGGATTTCTGCTATCAGTTACAACAATACGATAGAATGGTGCTTTATTAGCTCCATGTCTTTGCATTCTAATTCTTACCATTATTTTATTCCTCCTATAATTTTAAATACTTAAGTATTATATCATAATTAAAATATTCTGTCAAGTATTTTTACTTGACAGATTATATTTATTTCATTAATGATTTTAAATAATCTAATTCATCATCTGTTAACGGTCGATATTCTCCTTCTTTTAAATTAGGATCTAAAACAATATCGCCCATTTTTATTCTCTTTAATTCTAACACATTCTTTTTAAAGTACGCAAACATCCTTTTTATTTGATGGAACTTGCCTTCATGGATAGTAACTTCATATTTCTTATTATCTATTTCTTTAATATCACAAGGAAGTGTTGTATATTTCTCCATATCACCATCATTGATTTCAATACCTTCTTTAAATTCTAATATTTCTTCATCATTTAAAGAATCATCAATATTTACAATATATGTTTTATCGATATGATTATTTGGAGAGGTAATAAAATGATTTAAAGCACCATCATTTGTGATTATTAAAAGACCAGATGTATCCTTGTCTAATCTACCAATAGATGATAAATCATATTTACTATCTTCAAATAAATCATAAATAGTATTATTTCCAAAGCCTTTTTTAGAACATACTAAACCAATTGGTTTATTAAGCATGTAATATACATAACGATGATATGTAATAATATTTCCATTTACTTCGATTTTATCTTTATTTTCATCTATTTTAAAATCTTTTTTATTAATCTTTATATCATTTACCTTAATATCGTTCTTTTTCATAAAGATTGCTATTTCAGATCTTGTTAAATTAAGTGCATATGATAAATATTTATCTAGTCTCATTTTCCATTATATCCTTCATAGTATGATAAATAGATACCTTGCTTAAATTAAATAACATCTTATCATATTTCTTTTCTAAACTTTTGTTGTTTAAGATATTACGATATTCATTATATTTATTGATTGCATCTTCTTTATTATATTTTCTGCCTCTATTTATTTTTTCAATTAAATCAAAGAAGCCGACAATCTTTACTATTTCTTCTAAGCTAAACATGTCATAATCAATATCATATTCTTTTAATTCTAATTTTTCTTCTTTTGTTTCTTTTTTCTTTGCCATTTTATTCACCTATTATAAATTTATCAATTACTTCAGCTACACCATCATGATTGTTATCACTACATATATAGTCTGCTTCCTTTTTGACTTTATCACTTGCGTTTTCCATAGCAACACCTAAGTGTGCATATTTAATCATTTCTAAATCGTTCAAACCATCACCAATTGCGATTATTTCGTTTCTTTTGATATTTAATGCTTTTTGGATTTTCTTAATCGCATATTCTTTACTTATTCCTTTTTTATATATTTCTAAGAAATAAGCTTGTGATGTTGAAAAAGCACATATATCAGTAAAATGCTGATTGAAATCTAATCTTATTTCTTCAATTCTTTTACTTTCATCAATAATTATAATCTTATAAACATTTTTGCTGATAAATTCTTTTTCATCTACTATTCGTTGATGCTTTAGAATTTGATATTTTTTAGTAGATTCAATACATATATCAACATATTCTTGAGTATATTTATCTAATCTATTATACATTAAAGCATCATCAGTCCAGCTTATATAACTTAAATTGTGTTTGTTGATATATTTAAGTATTTCAATCTTGGCTTTTTTTGATAAGAACTTATTGTATATAACATTGCCATTAATACAGGCACTAGCCCCATTTAGCGCTATCACATTCGCATTTAAGCTATCCTGACCAATAAGTTCTACATACTGGCGAAGTGTCATATATGGTCTTCCACTTGATAACACAAAATATAATCCCATATCACTTGCTTTTTTTATTTTATCTTTAACTTTCTTTGATATTTGGCGCTTATCATCTAGTAGTGTACCATCAATATCACATGCTATCATTTTGTATTTCATAATCCACCTTATAATAAAATACTATACTATAAAATTTATATTTTGTAAAGGAAAAGACCAATTCTTATTCTTTTTATTTGTATTATCAATAAAAATATGATATGATATTTAAAGAGGTAATAATATGCTAAATTATAATGATATCATAAAAGATGACAATAAAGATTTAAGATTGAAATGTGAGCCAGTTGACTTACCACTTTCAAGTGAAGATTTATCATATCTTTTATCAATGAACGAATATCTAGAAAAAGGATATGAAGAGGACAGTGAAAAGAAATATAACATCAGACCTGGTGTTGGTATTGCTGCACCACAAATTGATGTATTAAAACGAATGTTTGTGATATTTGCGTACGATGAAAATGATGTTGAATATCATTTTGGTGTAATCAATCCTAAAATAATTTCTTATTCTGAAGAATTAACATATCTTCCATCAGGTGAAGGTTGCTTATCAGTTGATAGAGTTTGCCAAGGCTTAATCCATAGACCAAAAAGAATAAAAGTAGAATTTGATTATTATGATTTTGAAACTGGTAAATGCGAACGCATTACTGCAAGACTAAAAAATTATATTGCTGTTGTATTTCAACATGAATATGACCATTTAAATGGAATCTTATTTTATGATCATATCAATAAAGATAATCCAATGTATGTACCAGAAAATTCTACACCAATTAAATTTAAGTAAAAGAAAAGTCTCAAATTGAGACTTTTTTAATTATCATTTGTTTGTAAAGCTGAGGTTTTATCTACTTTGTGTTTCGCAATTACATATGAAAGATAAAAAGACAACATTAAAACATCACAAATGATCATATAGCTAAATACTGTTAAAAGAAAAAATATTAAAAAATGTGAAAAACCCATAGGTTCGAGTTTAGCACTTTTTATAATTCTTAGAATCCAAAAAGCCATCTCTAAAACTAAAATTATAATTGATGAAATTATTAAATATCTTTTAAAAGGAAATTTATGAGGAAATTCCTCTTTGTATAATAATAATTCACCTTTGCTTGCTTTCACAAATAATAATGCATAAAATAATACAATTAAAATTATAGCTTCAATTCCTGCTCTGATATATTTATTCATATATATTGCATCTGGCTTCCAAATATAATATATGTTGTATATCAATATAATATCTATAAGTAAGGCTACCATTATTATAATTGCGATTATTGATATAATTTTTTGTGTTTTTGATTTGTTGATTTCTGTCATATCTTTACTTTCCCTTTGACTATATTATATTTTTTTAAAAAAAATTTGTCAATATAATGAGACAAACTGCCATCAAAGCAATTAAATGTAAGTGAAATAAAAGTCTCATAATTGAGACTTTTACTTTTATTATTCAAAGAAATCATCAATATTAGATTTAATAAATCCTAAAATTGATTCTAAATTATCACTAATTTCTACTTCATATTTAAATTCATCTAAATTCATCTTTAAATCAGCATATTTAGAATTAGTAAAATATCCATTAATAATAACATTACCTTGTCCTTGATTGATTGCTTTAAAATTGATATTTAAAATATCTGTAGAACTTGAACCATTATTTGTGATTTCTAATACTAATGTGTTATTATCATTTGATACAATATTCTTTTGATATGAAGATGACAAGACAATATCATCTACACTAATATTTGAAGTATCAATAGTAAGATACAATTTATCAAAATTAGTATTTGTTGAAGAAATAGTATATGTACTAATATCACCAACTCTTAAAATATTATCATCAATAATTGCATTCATCTTTGGAATAGTGTTATCAACTGTTACATTAAAGTCTTTAACTGTAAAGTTACCTGCATTATCTTCAATTCTAATACTTATTGAATGAGTTCCATTATTAAGTGGAATTAATGCACTTGGTGTAAAGCTTACATTAAAGCCATTTGCGATATCTTTGATAATTAAATTATCAATTTGTTTGCCATCTAATTTAAAGATGGTTTTTTCTTTATTAATACCACTTTCTAAATCAATCATATCAAATGAAATTGTTTGTTGATTTGAATTAGTTACAGCACTTGGAACAATATTTTCAATTGTAGGTAAGATAATATCATCATTAGTAAATCCATATACAGCTCTAAGTCCATCAACATAGATAGAACCATCTAATCTTTCAGATTCACTTACTGCCATAATACGAACTAAATATTTAACTGATATTGGATATTTAACTGATGTATCGATTGGTGCTTCAAGATATTTCCAGCCTTGCCAATCAATATGACCAAAGTCGGCATATAAAGCTCCACTTGAACCACTTTGTGCATATTGTAATCTAATCCATGCACCTTGAGCCTCAGGTGTAGCATATATCCATACACCAATAGCTGTTGGTGTACCAGATATACTTACATTATTTGCTTTTCCGATTTGAGTACCAACAGTACCTGTAGTTTTAGCAAGATTAAAATCTATCTTAAGTGACTTTTCACCATATCTTACATATCTTAAATCTGTATTGATTGAACAAGATCCACTACCACCACCAATTTGTGTATTTCTCCATGCACCTTCTTTATCAGTTTCAAAGCCTGATATCTCAATTGGAAGTTGTCCAATAGATACATTTACTTTCGCAGTCAATGTTCCATAAGAAACTGTGATTGTTCCATTTTTACCAGCATCAGATGTTGCAGTAAAATTACCGCTCTTATCAATTGTACCGATTGCTTCATCGCATTTCCATTTAAATGCTTCATTAGAACAAATTAATAAATTAGAATCATAATATGCTTTTACAGAAAGTGATACTTTTTCATTAGGTGAAAGAGCTAAATTATTAACACTCGCATATAATTCATCAACCTTATTAGTTACATTAACGTTTACAGAAGTTGTAGCGCTGCTTGATGTAATAACAATCTTACCACTGCCACTGCCGCTTCTAGCTTTAAACTTATTTCCTTCAACAATCTCACCAGCTCCATTTTGAACTTCCATTGAATATTCTGGACAATCTTTCTTATTATAATTATTGTCTGTTGCTTTTACAGTAATTGATGTAACAGTATTTTCTAATAATTTTAAATCATTAGGATAAGCATGTAATAGAAGAGATGAATCAACATTTGTGTTATAATCTTTTTTAAGCACAAATAAGAAGGCATCAGCATCACTTCTTTCATCACCATCAGATGGTTTATTTACAGTTGTTACATAATCATCACCAGGAAGTCTAATACCTAGATTAGTAGAACCACCACCATCCATTCTAATAGCAGCAACGCAACCTAAGCTTTCCATATATTCAGCGCATTCTAAGTCTGTCATACCAACAGCAAGACCAGGTTGTCTACCATCAGCAACATATACTACTATTTCACCATTTTGTTTGTAGCCTAAAGTTGTACGAGGATGTCTATCATTTCGATCACTTCTTGAATAAAGCTCTTGTTTACAATTCTTACCAGTATAAGAATTTGTACCTAGGATTTGATAGAAACCAGAAATAGTTTGTGTAACCTTAGTCCAATCAAAGCTATTATCATTGTCTCTTATTTTAATATTAACTTTATCATTTGCTTTTAAATTACCTAAAGATGTAAGTGATGGACCAACAAGTACTAACTTACCACTTTCTACCTTAGTTCTTGTAGTAGAATTATTAACTGAATCAACTTTACATTCAATTGTTGAATTTACAAGTAAATCACCTTTTGTGATTGTAAGTACAGCCTCACAAGAATTTGCGAGTGTTTTAGTATCAGATGCAAAATCTCTAGATATTAAATAAACATAATTATTTTCTGTTTTCTTTTGACGATTTAGATATGTAATATCAATATCACTTCCGCCATTTACATTGAATTTTAAATCAAAATTAGGATGGCCAATATATGCAGATCCATCTTCTAATATAGCAAAATTATCATAATTTGTTGAAAGTGGACCACTTGTAGTAACAACTAATCTTTTATTTTGAATAGTTGTACCAACAGTAACACCATTACTAGTATCAAATGGAGATGCATTAACACCAGCAACTACACTATATCCTTGGCTTTTAGCGAGTTGAATATTGTGACTAATTTTATCACCACCAAATAATTCTTCTCCAAATACTGCCAAACAATCTACTTGAGTAGATTTTGGATTATACTTTAGTACATATGCTCTTTGTGGAGAACCATTATTACTTTCAGTATATGTATATTCCATATCTTTAAGAATAGTTCTTGAATATGTATATTTGATTGTTCCAATACTTGCTGCCTTTACCATATTTTTTCCATTAACGAATAATAAACTAAATAATAATACAAAAATAAATATTAATATTTTCTTTTTCATTTTCTCTCTCCTTTTAAAAATCCAATTATATTATATCACTTAATAAACAATAACACAAAGAAAAAGAAGTAATATAAAAATACTTCTTAATTAATCAATAAGATCTAAATGTTTGAAAGCCTTATAAAGGCCATCATTACTAACATCATCAGTTACATAATCTGCACTTGCTTTTAAAATATCACTTGAATTGCCCATCGCAATTCCATATCCAGCTACTTTAATCATTTCTACATCATTTAAACCATCACCAATTGCGATAGTATCAATCATATCAATACCTAAATAATCTGCTAAGATTTTTAAACTTTTTGCTTTGGTTCTACCATGAGGTAAAACATCAAAGCCATATTTACCCCAAGATATGAAATCAAATTCAGGATAGTTCTTTTTAAATTCATTTACTTCATCATTGTTACCAAAGCACCATATTTGATATATATCTTCTTTTAAATAATATTGTTTATCTATCTCAGGCATTTCAAGTCCAAATAATGAATATGCATAATCAACACTTTCATTTCTTTCATTTACATATACGCCATCACTAGATACACAGCCATATGGAATATGTGCTTCATCAAAGCCTTTTAATAATCTTTTTAAATCGTCAAGAGAAAAGATATCATTGTATATAATCTTTCCATTGCTTCTTATTTGTTGACCATTGATTAAAATATAATGATTAATTAATGGTTTTAGTATTTCAATATTAAAAAGTAAGGGGAAATGTCTACCAGTTGCAATAACTAATTCATGACCATCTTCTTTTAATTTCTTTAAAGTATCAATTGTTGATTGATGAATTGTGTGATCTTTATTATCTACAAGTGTTCCATCAATATCAAATATAATCATTTTCTTTTTCATAATACATTTCCTTAAAACATATATATTATAACAAATTATCTAATTTAATCAATAATATTACTTTTATTTTTTTTCATATTTTGATATAATAATAAAGTCAAGGAGGATACTTATTATATGCGTGCTATTCATAAATTTAAAAATGATGATAACATCAGAGTATTCGCACTTGGTGGTTTAGGCGAAGTTGGTAAAAACATGTATTGTATCCAACATAATGATGAAATTGTGATTATTGATTCAGGAATATATTTTCCAGATTCAATGTATGGTGTCAATTATGTAATTCCATCATTTACCTATTTAAGAGAAAATGAAGATAAAATAGTAGGACTATTTATAACTCATGGTCATGAAGATCATATTGGAGCTATTCCTTATTTAATAAAAGAAGTACATATCAAGCATATATATGCATCTGGTTTAGCACTTGGCTTAATTAGAAGCAAATTTGATGAATATGGTATTAGTGCTGATATCATTGAATATGATGATACTTCTATTTATAAATTTAATAATTTTACTATTTCTTTCTTTAGAACAAATCATAGTATTCCTGATTCCTTCGGTATTGCGCTTAAAACAAAATATGGTTATATTCTCCATACTGGTGATTTTAAATTTGATTTTACACCACTTGGACCTGCAACTGATTTTGATAAATTAACAAAGCTTTCTGATGAAGGAGTATTATTATTGTTATCTGATTCCACAAATGCGAATGTGAATAAATTAAGTTTATCAGAAAGAAAAATAGGTGAAAGTATTAATAGCTTGTTTTCTAGTATAAAGGGACGTATTATTATATCAACATTTGCGTCTAACGTTTATCGCTTGCAACAAATTGTGGAAGCATCGGTAGCATTTAAAAGAAAAGTTATTATCTTTGGCCGTTCAATGGAAAAAACAATCAATGTAAGTACAAAGATGAAATATATCAAAGCACCTGCAGATACATTCATAAATGCGAGTGATTTAGATATGTATCCACCTAATAGACTAACCATTTTATCTACTGGTAGTCAAGGTGAGCCACTTGCAGCCCTTTCTCGAATTGCGGATGGAAGCCATAAATATATCAAAATTAAAGAAGGTGACACAATTATCTTCTCATCTTCTGCTATTCCTGGTAATCAATCAAGTATCAATAATACTATCAATAAATTATATAAGTCTGGTGCTAATGTTATTGTAAATAGCCCACTACATGATACTCATACATCAGGACATGCATCTTCTATTGAACTGCAATTGATGTTGAATCTATGTAAACCTAAATATTTTATGCCAATTCATGGTGAAACTGCAATGTTGAAAAGACATATTGATTTAGCAATTGAAACAGGTATAAAAGAAAGAAATTGTTTTGTGCTAAAAAATGGTGAAGTGCTTACATTAAATGATCATAAATGTATCAAACAAGGAACAGTTCCTTGTGGATATACATCAATTGATAATAATAAGATGATTATTGATGAAGCAATTATCAAACAAAGAAGAGCCTTAGCTGATAGTGGTGTTGTTGCTATCACGTTTAATATCCGTGATAATCACCTTTTAGATAAACCTCATTTCAATTCACGTGGTTTTATTTATATGAAACAATCATATGAATTAATCAATGAAATAGAAACAAAGGCCTTAAGATGCGCAAATGCATATTTAATTAAGAACACAAGATTTGGCGAAAAGAAATTTAAGAAACAAATGGAAGAGGAAATTGCTGCTTTCATCTATGAAAAGGTAGAATTAAAACCACTTGTTGTCGCAATTGTAATTAATATTGAAAATTAAAACACCTTTAGCATTCTAAAGGTGTTTTCTTATACTTTAATATGTGCCCACTTTAAATGAGTAAGGCGAGTATTGTTTAAGGTAAAGCGAATTGTTTGGTCAATAAACATACCAATCCAAGAACCAAGTAGACCTAAACCAATTGGATAACATAATAGAAATGATAATATCGGTCTAACAATCGCAACAGATAACATTGATGTTTTAGCAGTAAACGATACATCACCAGCACCTCTTAATGCACCGGTTGTTACCCATTGTAAGCTTTGAGGAATGATTACAAATACTGCAATCTTTAAAGTAGTACTTGCTCCCTCTATTACATTTATATCATTTGAGAATAATTTTGATACTGGTATTCTAAATAAATATATCAAACTAATCATGATTAAACCTAAATTAAAAGAACACAACTGACAAATACGAGCATATGCGAATGCAAGTGTTGGCTTTTTAGCACCTAAAGATCTTCCAACCAAAGCAGCAGCTCCAATTGAAAAACCATCGGTTATATTAAATGCAAGACTAATACAACCACTGATGATAGCATTCATCGCAACTACTTCTGTTCCTAAATTGTTGACAATGACAGCAATAATATAAAATCCAAAGCGCATGAATAATTGTTCGATGAAGGCTGGAGTTGATACAGTAATCAAATTCTTTACATTAGCCTTATCAAAATGCCAATCATCGCCTTTTTCTATCTTAATGAATCCTTTTCTAAATCTAAGTATCAAGATACATACAATAAATGCAACAGTATTACCAATTGATGTTGCAATAGCAGCACCACTAACACCTAATTGTGGAAAGCCAAAATTACCATATATCAAACAATAATTTAAAAACACATTTACAGCGTTCGCGATAATATTCACAAATAAGGTAACTCTTGTATTTCCTTCTGCTCTTAATGCAGCACAAATAGCAAGACGTAAGTAATTAAAAATTGATGCACTACTTACAATACGAAAATATGCACAAGCCAAATCAATTGTATCTTCATTAGCGCCAGTTAGAATTAAGAAAGGTCTTGCAAGTGATATTGAAAGAATGGTAAATACAGCACCAACTATCGCACATACGATGATAGCTTGCCGTACTGTCTTTCTCGCATCGGCCTCATCACCTTCACCCTTTCGTCTCGAAACGACTGCAGTAATACCAGCAGATAAGCCAAAGGCTGCTGCAAGCGTGATAAATATTGGTTGCTGACAAATACTTACCGAAGCCAGTGCATCTGTACCCAAGCTACCAACCATCATTGTGTCAATTAAACCAATGACACCAATTAATAAAGTTTCTAAAGCTGCAGGAATTGATATCTTTAAAATGTTTAATAAAATTTTAGATGCACGAGGTATTTCTTCTTTTCCAAAAGTATTAATCGTGCGTTTAGTAATTAAAAATCCCATAAATAATACCTATATTTATATATTATATTCCTATTAGTATACATATGCAAACAAATATGCATTTTAATTTAAAAATAACTTATATGTTTTCATATAAGTTATTTATTAATTTCTTCTTTAAACATATGGAAAATATCACGTTCAACAATTGCATCTTCTAAAGCATCATGACTTTGTTTCTCCATATCCTTATTTGTCATCTCTTGATAAGTATTAAATAAACCCATTTCTTGTTTGTAATTATAATAATTCTTAATTACATGCATTAGATTCATATATCTACTTCTAACATCTAATGGTTTTAAATGATTCAATTTAAAACTCTTTTCAATGTTTAAACAATCATTTCTTCCCCAAGCAATAATCTTAGGATCATATTCCTTAATTAATCTTTCAAGTAATTGATAAAACTCAATATATGAGCAAGCATCATCAAATACAGAATTATCAATTGATAAGAAATTCATTGTTTGACGATTGATATAATTGCTGTAAACTGGTCTTATGAAGCTAGAGCCTTGATATAATACTTTGCCATCTTCATCTTCAAGCACCATACCATATTGAATAATTTCTGATACAGAATATGCATATGGACTAAGAAGAGAAAATTCTAAATCAAGGAATAATCTTTTATGTCTTTGATTAATTAAGTTCTTTACTTCATCTTGAATATTGTGTAAATCATAATAAACTGTTATACCACGACGAGATGATTGACTGATTTTAATGAAATAATCAACTTCTTGACATTTAATATTGGAATGAATTACATAATCTTCACTTGCTTCAAAACAAACATATGGCATTTTAAATAAATATGATTTAAAATCTTTCATATTTTTATTTGTAAGGTGAAAATATTGTAATGTTCCTTTAACGATTATTGAGAATAATCTTTCCTTTTTGTCTACATAATGTACTTTTCCATATATTTCCATAAATGTTTCCTTTTCTATATAATCCTATAAGCCTTTAAGATTTCTTCCTTTTGATAATCATTTAATTTTAACTTATCAAGATCTCTTTTAAAATCATCTGATGAAAGAAGTTTTAAGATTTGATTCTTTTTAACCTTACCAATTCCTTTTATTTCATCAAGCTTTGATGTAAATAAATTCTTGTTGTGGGTTGATCTAAAGAAAGATATCGCAAAACGATGCACTTCTTCTTGAATTGCTTCCATCATATGGAATAAATAAGATCCTTTTTCAATTGGAATTTCCTTATCATTATAGAATAATGCTCTTGTTTTATGATTATCATCTTTAACAAGACCTAGTACTTCAATATGTTGGTTAATATCAGCAAGTGCTTTTTTACAACTATCAACTTGTAGCTTGCCACCATCCATAATGATTAAATCTGGCTTATTTTCTATATCCTTATATCTTCTAGTAACTACCTCGTACATTGTAGCTACATCATTGGCTCCTACAACAGTTTTAACTTTAAATTTGCGATATAAATTTTTAGCCTTCTTACCATCGATATATACAACCATGGCACTTACGGCAGATGCACCTTGAATATTAGAATTATCAAAGGCTTCTACCTTGTGAATTTCAAAGCCTAATAAATCAGATAAGTCTTTGAATGTTTTTTCAGTTCTTTGATATTCAAGTTCTTTCTTTCTTATTAGATTATCAATCTTATTTTTCGCATTATCGCAAACAAGTTTAACTAATTCTAGGTTCTTTCCCATCTTTGGAGATATTACCTTAGCATCTAATAAATCATTAAATGATTGTAATTCTTCACTATCAATATCTTTTAAAAAGATTTGTTTGGGAAGGGGGTTGTTTTCTACCAAGTAAAAATTATACACAAATTCTTGATATTTTTCAACTATATTTCCATCATTTTCAAATAAATATCCATTTCTTTCAATCATCTTACCTTCTCTAATATGAAATACTTGGATACTTAAATAATCATCATTATTAAAATAGCCAAATACATCTGTATCAGAAATATGTTCTTCCATTTTTTGTCTTTGACTAACTTGTTCTAAAGAATTAATGATATTACGATATTCAATAGCCTTCTCAAAATCTAAATTATCACTAGCTTCATTCATCAAAACTTTGAATTTTTTGATTTCATCATGAACATTTCCTCTTAAGATACTATTGATTTTATTTTTAATATCATCATATATACTTTTATCAACCTTATTAATACATGGTGCTAAGCATTGACCCATATGATAGTACAAACATTCCTTCTTAGGAAGTACTCTACATTTCCTTAATGGATACATTCTATTTAATAAATCAACTACTTCTTTAGCTGCATATGCGTTTGGATATGGCCCATATACCTTGCCTTTTTGTTTTTTGATATCTCTAGTATATAAAATCCTTGGATTTGTTTCATTGGTAAGGACAATATATGGATACATCTTATCATCAGTTAAACTGATGTTGTATTTTGGCATATGTTTTTTAATTAAATTGATTTCTAATACTAAAGCTTCTTCCTCAGTTGAGGTAATGATATATTCTAAATCATTAATCTCACTAACAAGTTTGGTTGTTTTAGCATTATGTGAACCTACAAAATAACTTTTAACACGATTTTTTAGATTCTTTGCTTTTCCAACATATATGATTGTACCATCTTTATCAAAGTATTGATAAGATCCTGGTTTATCTGGAAGCAATTCTAGTTTTTGTTTGATAATTTCGTTCATAATACATACCACTTAATATAAATAAAGTATATCATAATTACAAAGATATTGCAAAATAAAAAGAGACTAATTATTTAGTCTCGTTTTTATTTGCTTCTTTTTCTCTAATTTCCGCAAGTATTTTTTCTATTCTTTCACCAGTTTCTAAGCTAATATCATATTTAAAGATAAGTTCAGGAACTTTTTTAACTTGAATTCTTTTAGCAAGAATAGTTCTAATATATGGTTTTGCTTCATTAAATACTTTAGAAGAGTTTTCTTGTTGGCTTTCATTACCAAATACTGTGTAAAATACAGTAGCAATTGATAAATCATTAGTTAAATTAACATTTGTGATGCTCACAAATTTGATTCTATCATCTTTGATATCTCTCATAATGATATCACCAAGCTCACGAGCGATGATTTTTTCTAATCTTTCCTTCTTAAAAGCCATTATTGTTCAACCTCATTAAGTTCAAAGACTTCAAATACATCGCCAACTTTAATATCATTGAATCTTTCGATAGTTACACCGCATTCAAAGCCTTGGTTAACTTCTTTAACATCATCTTTGAAACGTTTTAGTGAGGAAATCTTACCAGTATATACTACAATACTATCTCTAATCAATCTAACACTGGCATTTCTTTGGATAATTCCGTTTCTAACATAGCAACCAGCGATAGTACCAATCTTAGAAACCTTATAAGTTTCTCTTACTTCAGCTTCGCCAATGATCTTTTCTTCGTAAACAGGGTCAAGTAAGCCCTTCATAGCTGATTCGATATCTTCAAGTAGCTTATAAATGATATCATAATATCTAATTTCAATACCTTTTTCTTTAGCAAGCTCTTGAATTTGTGAACTTGATCTTACATTAAATGCGATAATGATAGATTTAGATACAGTTGCAAGGGAAATATCAGTCTCTGTAATAGCACCAACAGCACCACGAACAACATTTACCTTAACTCCTTCAACATTTAATTTCTCTAATGAGCCAATTAATGCTTCGATTGAGCCTTGTACATCGCCTTTAATTAATAAATTAAGTTTCTTATCTTCATTATTTTCAAACATTGAAGCAAGTGATACCTTAGAAGTTTGTAAATCTTCATTAGCTTTACGTTTTAATCTCTCTTCACAAATCAATCTAGCAGTCTTTTCATCAGCAAATACCATGAAACTATCACCAGCATTAGGTACATCTACTAAACCAGTGACTTCAACAGCCTTAGATGGTAGAGCAACTGATAGTGATTTCTTTGTTTCATCACTCATTGCTCTTATTTTACCCCATGTATTACCTACTACAATTGGGTCTCCAACCTTTAAACTACCATTTTTAACAAGTAAAGTAGCAACAGCACCCTTACCTTTATCTAGTTTTGCTTCTAGTACTGTACCAAAAGCAAGTCTATTAGGGTTAGCTTTGTATTCGTTCATCTCAGAGACTAGTAAAATCATCTCTAATAACTCATCTACACCAGTTCCACGAAGTGCTGAAATAGGAACAAAGATTGTTTTTCCGCCCCATTCTTCAGCAAGTAGGTCATATGAAGCCAATTCTTGCTTAATTTTTTCTGGATTTGCACCTGCTTTATCCATTTTATTGACAGCAACAATGATTGGAACGCCGGCAGCCTTAGCATGTTCGATAGCTTCTTTAGTTTGTGGCATTACACCATCGTCAGCAGCAACCACTAAAACAACGATATCAGTGATATTTGCGCCACGAGCTCTCATTTCTGTGAAGGCAGCATGGCCTGGAGTATCGATAAATGTGATTAATTTACCATTTTTCTTTACTTGATAAGCACCAATAGCCTGTGTAATACCTCCTGCTTCACCTGCAGTAACGTGAGAATTACGAATTGTATCTAGTAAAGTAGTCTTTCCATGGTCAACATGACCCATAATAGTTACAATTGGAGGTCTTTCTACTAAATCTTTAGGGTCATCTACGATGTCCATCTCTTCAAATTTAGTAATATCATCGTTAATTTCATCCTTTAACTCGTATCCAAAGTCTTCAACGATCAATTCTACAACGTCTTTTTCTAGTATATCAGATGCAGATGCCATATATCCAAGCATAACAAGGCGTCTAACGATCTCTCCAATGCCCTTATTAAGGCCATCAGCTAGCTTTGCGACTGTCATTGTATCATTATAATAGATAATTTTCTCGTCTTCTTTCTTCTCGATTGGAGCGTTTTGTTGACGATTTTGCATCTGTTTATTATTTTTATTCTTTTTTACATTTTTAAGACGCTTATATTGGTTCTTTTCACTATCTAAATCCTCATATTTGTCCTCGAAAAAGCTCTTTTCTTCTAGATTTTTAAGGTCTTCTTTTTCTTGATTATAAATCTCTTGATTGTTAGGCTTATTTTTCTGATTATTTGGCTTATTTTCAACCTTTTTTTGTTCAGTTTTAGAAGTAGTATTTTTGTCTTCTATTTTTTGTGTATTTTTTACTTCTTTTTTGCCTTCATTTTTGTCCTTATTTTCAATCTTAGCTTTTTCCACATTTTTACTATCTTTTTCTTTTTTAGGACTTTGAGGCTTATTTTCCTCAATTTTTATCTCTTGATTTAAAATGTCTTCTATTTTTGGCTCGTTTTTGGCCGAAAATTTGCCCTGTGCTGCATTTTTGCCTTCGTCACGTTTATTTATTTCTCCCGAGCCTTTCGATGGTTTCTTGTCTTTTTTCGGTTTGATGTCAATTTTGTAGTATTTTGACAATTTTTTAACAATACCCTCTTCAACATCGAATTCTCCACTCGCATTTTCGGCTCCAATTTCGTCTAATTCTCCGATGTTGTCAAGCATATCAATTATCTCATTGATTTCAACATTTTTTCCGTTCTCTTTTAATATTTCTACGATTTGACTTATTTTCATTCATTCACCTCTAGTAATTTTTCGATAGCAGCATACATTTTATCGTTATTTAAGCCAATTATTTTTCTATTTCTACCAATTGATGAAGAAAGTTCCTCTTCACTATAGTCAAAATTGACTCTAACATGGTAAAAATAGCACTTTTTCTTAAAGTCATCGATAGTTTTTTCACTACTATCAGAAGCTACAAAAACAATTTTCAACTTGCCTTTGCGCATTTCAGCAATAACACTATCATTTCCACTTACTAGATAGCCTGCTTTTTGGCTTAGACCTAGTAAATTTAATATTTTAACTCTTCGGTTTTCCTTATTTTCTTCCATTTTTACTTAATCTTTGATAAAAGTAGAGTATAGATTTCATCACTAACTTCTATTTCAAGCTTCTTATCTAAGATTTTCTTTGTTTTCGCAATTTCGATTGCTTCTACAGACTTTGAAATATAAGCTCCCCGACCATTCATTTTGCCAGTATCATCCACTTTTACCTCTCCTTCAGGTGTTCTAACGATTCTAAACATCTCTTTTTTAGGAAAAGGCTTGTTTGTGGCAAGGCATAATCGCATTGGAATCTTCTTCACTTTAATCATTGCCTCCTAGAAATGAATATTGAAGTCAAATTTTAACTTCTCATCTGTTGCTTCTGATAATTTTTTGATGTCAATCTTCCATCCAGTAGCCATAGCAGCAAGTCTAGTGTTTTGTCCACCGCGGCCAATAGCAAGAGAATATTGATCATCAGATACAATTACAGTAGCTTTCTTTTCTTTTTCATCTGTCATTACAGAAAGTACACGAGCAGGAGTTAAAGCTTCCGCAATTAGGTTGTTTGCATCGCTTTTCCATACGAAGATATCAATCTTTTCACCATTTAGATCATTATTGATCATCTTAATTCTTGCTCCACCAGCACCAACACATGCTCCTTTTGGATCGATATCACCATTTACTGATAATACTCCAACCTTACTTCTTGAACCTGCATCACGGCTAATACCCATAATTTCAATAATTCCAGATGCAACTTCAGGAATATTAAGTTCAAATAACTTCTTAACTATTTCTCTATTATTTCTACTTAATAAAATTTTAGGACCCTTTGATGTCTTTTCAACATTACTTACATAGACTTTTTTACTTTCGCCTTCTACAAAAGTCTCTCCTGGAATACAATCTTTTAAAGAAATTGTAGCTTCAACTCCTTTAGCAAGATTTAATGTTACAAAATGATCGTTTGAAGATACAACTTTACCAGTTAGAACCTCACCGACCTTATCAGCAAAGAATTTATATGCTTCTTCTCTTTCTAAACCTTTAAGTTCATTAAGAAGAGTTTGTTTGAACATACTTGCAGCTTTACGTTTAAAGATTGATAAATCAATTTCTTCCTTCCAAACTTGTCCAACCTTAGCACGAGGCTTAATTAATTTAGCATCTTCTAATGTAATTTGGCCTCTTGGTCCTTCTGGGTCAATTTCTTCAACTACATATGTATAATTTAAGAATCTAATTTTCTTCTTTTCTAAGTCTGATTCCATCATTACAGTTCCTTTATATGGAACATCATTATTCTTACATGCAATTTGAAGTGCAACCACAACTTTCTCTAATACTTTTTCAATGTCTAAGCCACGTTCTTCAGCAACTGCTTCTAGTGACTCATAAAAACTTTTACTAACCATAATTCCTCCTAAAATTTTATCGCCTTTCTAATTAGTTTAATATTTTCTTTTGCTACTATTTGTTTTTTAATTCTTCCTTTTAAGTTTATACTTAACACAATACTATCTTCATTTACCTCAATCATTGTACCTTCAATATCATGAATATTAATTCCTTTCATGATTTCAATCGGCTTAATTAAGTCAATATGAATATATGAATTGATGTTTTCTTTAATTTCTTCTTCACTTTCTAATTCTTCTTCAGCTCCAGGGCTTGATACCTCTAGCATATATTCTTCTTCAATGAAATCAGCTTTATCTAGTTCAGCACTAATTGCTTCATTTAATCTAGTACAATCATCAATATCAAAGATACCATCTTTTTTATTAGCAATGATTCTTAAAATATAAACACCACTTTCACATACAAATTCTACTTTTTTAATATATAGATTTAAATTAGCTGCACAAGCCTTTGCTATTTCTTTAGCTTTTGATACATAATTTTTCATATTTTAATTTCCTTAACTTTAAACTTTTTAAAGGAGTGAACCTTCGTTCACTCCTTTATTACTAAGACAATTATATCATATATCAAAATAATTGTCAAACTATTTATTTTCAACAGTTTCTTCTTTGTCTTTATTATTAAGCTTAATTAGATTTTCATTAATTGATGTAAGTAGTTCAATTTGAATATCTGTAGCGCTCTTATTAGCTTCATCGTGTTCTTTAATCGCTTTAGCTTCCTTATCTTCAAAGTACTTAGGATATTTAGACTTTAAATTCTCATACATCACTGTACCAATTTCACCTTCTTCATCAAATAACTCAGGATGTTTTTCTTTTAATTTAAGCACAAACTTAATTTTTCTTTTCACATTCTTCTTTTGAATATATCTAACTACCTTAATCGCAAAGAATATTGAAAGTGCAATAACTAAGAAAGTAATGACTGTTTGAATGAAATTACCATAGTTTAAAGTAATTGCTTCTTTAACTACTTTATCTCCATCCATTACCGCTTCTTTTAAAACTAATTTAGCTTCTGTTAAATCATAATCTAGCGCTCTAGATATTAGTGGCATAAATATATCATTAACAAGTGAGTTCAACATTGCTGAAAAGGCAGTACCAATTAAAATACCAATAGCAAGATCTAAAATATTACCCTTATTCACAAACTTTTTAAAATCTTGAATGAGACCTTTTACTTTCATTTTCTCACCTCATACATCATAATAGCACCAGCAATAGCAACATTTAATGATTCCATCTTTTTAGATATTGGAATAATAACATTAATATCTGCCACTTGTTGAATATCATCACTAACACCTTTTGCTTCATTGCCTAAAATGATGGCATATTTATCTATCTTTTCGATATCTTTTACATCAATAGTGGCAGATAGTGATGTAGATATAATTTTAATATCCTTGTTCTTCATTAATTTTATTTCATCTTTTAAATTTCTATATACAATATCAATATTAAAAATAGCTCCTTGACTAGCACGCACTACCTTGTCATTATAGATATCACATGAATCATTGCTCATCACAATTAAATCGATATCAAAAGCAAGTGATGTTCTAATTAATGTGCCAATATTACCTGGATCTTTTACATCATCAAGTATTAAGATATGTTGATATTTTTTATAATCAACTTCAACATCTTTGATATCACAAATACCTACTAATCCTTGTGGACTTGTAGTTTGTGATAACTTTTTAATAATATCTTCACTTACCTTATACTTTTCACATTTATCATATTTGTTTAAAATATCATCATTACTAGAAAGGAGTATCTTTAACCTATTTGCATTATAAGCCTCATTAATTAAATGATCACCTTCAATTAAAAACTCACCTTTTTGAATACGATATTTCTTTTCTTTCAATTTAGCAAATTCTTTAATTAAATTGTTATTAATTGAAGTAATTACTTTTATATCTTTATTTTCCATAAATTAACCCTTTAATACGTTTATAATCGCGATTGTCATTGTGATTATAGTAACTAAGGCTTGAATTATCCAAGCGATTCTAAACGCAAATTTATCGGTCTTTGATTTTACTGCATTTAGATATAGAACCCAAGATACTACATGTAGTAACAAAGGTAGCGCAAATACTAATAATACAACCACAATTTTACCAAGTACTGTACTTGGATCCATAGCACCAATAGTATCAGATGCAGCTTCAATTATTAATTGCGCAAACTTTACCCAAACGTTAGATAAAAGTGGAGAACATAAAAGACCAACTGCAATACCATATACGATAATCCAAACTGATAAATTATCTAAACTCTTTTGATTAGGATCAACAGTTTGCTTAATTTGTTCTTTTCTTAAATTTTTCTTTTCTTTAAGTAAAGCCTTCATTTCTGCCTTTAGATTATTATATTCATCAATGGCGTCAATATCAGTTTCATCGATTTGGATTTTCATATCTAATTTATCCATTTCAACATCAATTTCTTGAAGTCTAATTTCGATTTCTCTTTCACGGATTTCAATTTCATCAAGATTATTATCTTTCTCTGCTTCCATAGCTTCATCAAGGCCAAACTTATCACTTGTTTCTTTGATATTAGCTTCTAGTTCTTCCTCTTGCGATTTAAATCCTTCTTTTTCTTGGTTTTCTTCGTTTTCAAGATTATCTATTTTTTTGTTTTCATCTTCCATATATATCACCTATATTTCAAATTTATCATTATCTTGTCTTTTGTTATCAAAATTAATAGAGAATGCATCAATATTATCGTTTGCAGAAATAGTTATTTTCTTGATATTTAAAACGGCATCATTAATTACATTATCAAGTTCAGCCTTTTCTTCTTCTTTTAATACAATTTCTAATTTTGGTTTAATTGCAGGATGCTTTGGCACAAACACTGTGCAACAATCCTCATATGGTCTAATCGATATATCGAAACAATCAATTTTCTTAGATATCTTAACTATATCTTCTTTATCATATGTTGCAAGTGGTCTAATAATTGGAATATTAGTAACATCATTTACAACCTTCATGCTTTCTAAGGTTTGTGATGCAACTTGACCAATACTTTCACCATTTATAATACAATCCATATTATTTTCTTTGACTACCAGTGATGCAATTTTATACATTGCTCGTCTCATAATTGTAATCAAATAAGTATTATCACATTTTGTTTGAATCTTTTCTTGTACCTTAGTAAAAGGAACAATATATAAATCAATCTTTTCATCATCTTTGTATCTACTTACCTTACTTATTAAATCAATAACTTTTTGTAGTGATGATTGTGAAGTATAAGGCGGTGAAAAGAAATGAATACATGATACATTAATTCCCTTCTTTAACGCAAGGTATGTACTAACAGGGGAATCTAAGCCTCCACTCATCATTGATAAGCCACTTCCTTGAATACAAGATGGATATCCACCAAGTCCTACTATTTCATTGATATATAAATATACCGCTTCAAACCTAAAATCGATATGTAAAGTAATATCAGGATTATGTACATCTACCTTAACTCCTTCTAATTTGGGTAAAACTAAAGATGCTACATTTTTTGCTATCTCTAAAGATGTAAGTGGATAGTTTTTATCACTTCTTGCACACTCCACTTTAAATGTGTATGTACTTAAATTATTTTCTTTTACATATTCATTAATTAGTTTAGCAGAAGTATTTGCGATAGTTTCAATTGTTTTGTCAGTTTTCTTACAGAGTGAATAACTATATAATCCACTTAACTCATTTAGTTTTTCAATTATTTTTAAATGATCTTCACCATTTAGATATATATAAAAACGATATGGTTGTGCTTCACATTTAATATTTTTAAATTCTTTCAATTTAAATTTAATATTCTCAACCATCTTACGTAAGAATTGTTTGTAATTATCTTTTTTGATGGTCATTTCACCATATCTAATTAGTATCATATCGAACATTGTATCATGTGTCATATAATCACCTATTTATAATATTTTGAATTTCGTTAATTAAATCATCTAATTCACTATCAAGTACTAGATATGATAAACTAATTCTAATACTAGTTAAAGCTCTTTGTTTGTCATTAGTTAGTGCATATATAGTCTTTTCAATATTTTCTAATTTTGATGAACAGCTAGAACCTGTTGATACATAGATATGTTTAGCTTCTAACATATGTACCATAGTTTCACCTTTAATAGCCGGAATAGAGATATTTAAGATATAGTATGAAATATTAAATGCCGGCGTATTAATGATAATGCCATCCATTTTTGCTAATTTGTCATATAGATATCTAAACTTAGCTTCAACTATCTTTTTCATCTCTAATGTTTGGGGATAAAACTTCATAAAACATTTAGCTGTTGCAGCAATCAAACTGACATCAAGTGTACCTGGTTTTACAGAATACTGTGCATTTGATCCAAATAATCTTTTATTTAAGTCGATATTTTCTTTAAAGAATAATCCACCAATTCCCTTTGGTCCATATAATTTATGAGTAGAGAAGGTAAACAAATCTATATCATTAAAATCAAAGTCAGGAATTACCTTGCATAAACCTTGCACACAATCGACATGAAGATGGCATTTAGGATATTTCTTAACTTCTTGGATAATTGATTTGATATCATTAATAGTACCTAAGATATTATTAACCCACATTATAGAAACTAATATCGTATCACTATTTAATTCTTTCTTTAATTCTTCAATATCAACACATCCATTCTTATCGATATCTAAATATACAACTTCATACTTATCACTTAAACTTTTAATAGTGTTATATACTGATGGATGTTCTGCCTTTGTTGTTATAATCTTACCTTTTTCGTATTTATACGCAATTCCTTGAATAGCTAAATTATTAGCCTCTGTTGCATTAGATGTAAATACAAGATTATGTTTTTTTACACCAAGTATATCTTTAATAGTATCAATGCATTTGTCATACATATGTTTTGCTTCTTCACCAAGCAAGTGTAAGCTTGTAGTATTTGCGAAAAACTTTTTCGTAGTGTTGATATATGTATTTAATACATCTTCATCTACTGGTGTAGTTGCCGTATAATCAAAATACTTAATTTCTTTATTATCTTTCATAATTATGCTATCTTTCTTTTCACTTACTTTATTATACTACAAATTATCATATTTTTAAAGCATATTATTTTTATATTGATTTATTTTATGTTATAATATTTTCGAGGTGAATAAAATGAATGATTTAAAACATATCGAATATACACCAAATGGTGTATGTTCAAGAAAAATTGAATATGATTTATCAAGTGATGGAAAGATATATAATCTTACATTCACAGGAGGTTGTCCTGGAAACTTAAAAGCAATATCTAAACTAGTAAATGGAATGGATGCAAAAAGCGTTGCAAATTTGCTTTTAGGTAATACTTGCGGTTACAAACAAACAAGTTGTACTGATCAATTATCTAAGTCTATTGTTGAGGCATTAAATGAAAGATAATTTGCTTTTACAACAAGCCAAAGAATTAATTGATCTTTCAGCTAATTCCTTACACAAAGATATTACGATACTTGCAAATATTTCTAGTCTAATCTTTTATAATTTTGATAATATCAATTGGGCTGGCTTTTACTTTGTTGAAAAAGATAAATTTGTGCTTGGTCCATTTCAAGGAAAAGTTGCATGCACTAATATCCCCATTAACAGAGGTATGCTTGGTAAATGTTATAAAAAGAATGATGCTTTAGTAATAAAAGATGTTCATCAAGAAAAAGAACATATAGCTTGCGATAGTGCATCAAATAGTGAACTTATTATTCCAATCAAAAAGAATGATAAAATTATTCTTCTTTTAGATATCGATTCTATTAAATTCGATAACTTTAAAGATGAAGATATATCTATTTTAGAAGATATCGCAAAATTAATTGAAACAACGATATAAAAAAGTGAAACACAAAAAAGTGTTTCACTTTTATTTATTTTCTATAGAAGTCCTATAATACTATAAAGAGTTGCGATAACTAAGAATAATGTAGTAGCAACTGTAGACATCATCTTGATGAAGATATCTAATGCAACACCTACAACGTCTTTTCTTGTATCACCAATAGTATCACCAGTTACAGCAGCTTTATGTGCGGCAGAACCTTTACCATGTCCAGGGATAGCTCCTGATTCGATATACTTTTTAGCGTTATCAAATGCACCACCACTATTACCCATGAAGATAGCTCTTGGAATAGCAACGATTGTAGCACCTAATAAGATACCAAGTACGATTTCAAGACCAAAGAAGATACCTGTTACAAGTGGTACTAAGATAGCAATGATTGATGGAATCAACATTCTCTTTAAAGCTGAAGATGTAGCAAGACGAACTAATTCATTATAATCTGGATCTTTTTCACCTTTTAGAATTGCTGGATCTTGTAATTGTTTATCACCAACATCAGCAAGTTCTTTTGCGGCAGCAATAGTATTATCAGTTAAAAGTGCAATAAAGAATTCAATTAAAGCACCACCAATGATACAGCCAGCAATGAATTGATAATCTGTTACTTTTGGCATAGCGATACCATGTGTTGTAAAGTTACCTACAAATGCGCAAATTAATGAAACAGTCGCGAATGCAGCTGAACCAATAGCGAATCCCTTGCCAATAGCAGCAGTTGTGTTACCAACAGCATCTAGTTTATCAGTAATGTTACGTACATCTTCTGGTAAGTGGCAGCTTTCAGCAAGACCACCAGCATTGTCAGCGATAGGTCCGAAGGCATCGATTGAAACTGTAGTACCAACGAATGAAAGCATACCTAAAGATGCAATAGCGATACCATAGAATGAACCAATAGCACCAGCAACGATTAATGATGCACCAATAATTAAAATTGGAAGCATACATGATTTAGAACCTACTGCATCACCCTTAGTAACTACGAATGCTTCACCTTCAGTTGCGTATTCAGCAATAGTACGTGTAGGTTTGTAATCAGTTGAAGTATAATATTCTGTAATCATACCAATAGCAACACCAGATGCAAGACCTAAAATTGAACATACCCAAGGAGTAGCCCAACCAATCTTCCAACCGATTGCTTGAATATCAGCTTTATCTGCACCACTAAATGCAACATAAGATAATACACCAGTTACAATTAATGTTAAACCTGCAGAAATATAAGTAGCTAAATTTAATTCCTTAGATGGACTATCACCCATTTTTCTAATAGATACAAAGATGATACCTAATACACATGAAAGTAGTCCACCACCAGCCATAACTAGTGGGAATAAAGCAGTTGCTTTAAATAATTCATGAGTTTCAATTAATGTACCATTAGATACAAATCCTAAAGCAACAATAATAGATGCAGCAATAGTAGCAACAAAGCTTTCAAGTAAGTCAGAGCAGTTACCAGCGATATCATTAACGTTATCACCAATAAAGTCAGCAATTACATTTGGTACTCTACTATCATCTTCTGGTAAGTCATTTCTGATTTTACCTAAGATATCAGCAGAAATATCGGCAGCCTTAGTATAGTTACCACCAGCAACACGGTTAAACATAGCAACTGTAGAACAGCCTAATGAATAAGTAGTAATTCTAATAATAGATGCATTTGTAAGTAAAGCATCAATTGAAATGATACCATTAGATTTAACTGTATTAATACCACTAATTAATACGATAACAATTAAGCCTAAAAGACCAAATGCTTGTACAGAAAGTCCACTAATAGAACCACCCTTTAATGCAACCTTTACAGTTTGTCCAATTGATAATGTTTCTCTTGCTTTATTTGCAGTTCTAACGTTAGCATAAGTTGCACTCTTCATACCTAAGATACATACAATACTAGACATTGCAGCACCGAATAGATATGTTAAACCAGAGAATTTCTCAATAAATAATGTGAATAATACAGCAAGTACTGCAATTACAATTGCGATTGTTGTAAATTCTTTTTTAATAAATACATTAGCGCCATCACGAATGATACCGCTCATTTTTTTCATTTGTTCAGTTCCTTCATCCATCTTTTTAATACTGATGAAATTATATAATACATACATTAAGGCAACAAAACAAATTCCTAGAATAATAAATAACCAAGTATTACTCATTTTTTCCTCCTATTGTAAATATCAATACAGTTAAATATTATACTCTTTTTTATCAAAATAGTCAATATAACAATAATGAAGAATTAAAAAAACAAACTATTAGAATTAACTAATAGTTTGTTTGTTTTTTTATTTACCAAAGTTCTTCATGAAGTTGATAGCATCATCATATAATTCATCATCTTCATAAGTAGGGATACCAACATATTCTAATACATCTAAATATGTTTGGCCTTCTTTCTTAAGTGTTACATAATCATATAATTTGTAGTACTTTTCTTGAGCAGCAGCATAACCATTATCTTGATATTCAAAGAAGAATTGTAAGCTTTCAAGAGCAGATACAGAATATGAAATATAATAACAAGCGCTATGGCAACATACATATTTCCAATAATCAGTATTAAATAATTGACCAACACCAAAGCTTGAAAGAACGCCTTCGAATAATGATTCGTATTCATTCTTTGTAATTTGACCATCAGCCATAATTGTGCTGGCATTTGCAAGTGTATAAGTATTTGTGTAAATTGCTTGTTCAAATACATCTACAGCAGCAGCTAAAACGATAATTTGTAAGAAGCCCATAACTTCATCAGAAATTACATAATTCTTAACATCAGGATTTACATCTTGTTCCATTAAATAGTTAAGTAACATCATTTCATTACCTTGTGAATGAGTTTCATTTAAGTCCATTGAATCAACTAAATAATCGCTGTCCTTATTTAAAACAGAATTGTTGTGATGACCAAATTCATGGATAAATGTAAATGATGATGAATAACTACCTGGTCCAAAGAACATAATTGGAACTTCATCACGGCCAATAACCCAAGAGAATGCACCTTGATAATCGCCTTGGAAGTATGCACCAGTCTTAAAGATATTTTCAAGTTCAGCAGCAAAGTCTAATTTGAAATCATCTTTTTCGTGTTTCATTGTTTGAACATATTTGTAGATATAATCATTAGCAAGATCTTTTTCTAGTGGAGAATCTTTAATGAATGCTTCAGCAATCTTTCTTTCACTAGTCTTTAGATTATATTTTGGAAGATTCTTATAGAACTTATTAAATTCAGTTCCTAATTCTTTATATTTATCAACCTTAGCTAAGATATCTGAAGGAGAATATTCTCTACCATAAACATACTTATATGCAAGAGTTGCATAATCAGGTTCGTTTTGAATTTCAGCAAGTCTCTTATTATTGTTGAAGAATTTTTCATATAAGTCTAAGACTTTTGGATCCTTCATATCAGTAATATTATCTAATTCGATTTCAATCTTATCATTTTCAGTTTTGATTTTTACATATTCAGGATCTGAATAAGTTGCACTTTCATAAAGTACTTGTGCAATTTCTTCTTCAGTCCAACCATCTTCTTCAGAGAAGAAATATTCACGGAAACTTGAATCATGAATAGGTTGGAATAAACTATAATACTTTTCAATAGCTTCATTATAGTATTCAGTAATTTGATCTAAGTCAGCTTCTGCTTGTTCACTCTTTTGATCCATGTTTTCTCTGATTGTTGCATATTGATATTGTTCAACAATATAATTGCAATCTTCATCAAATACATCATAGAAATCTTTTTCAAATTTATCTTCAGCTTTATAAGCTTCTGAATCTTGAACGTATACGTCTTTTGCAGCATCATATTTGCCGACTTTATTTACTTCATCTAATACTTTTTGATAATCACTTTGGAATTTTTGATAATCTTCATCACTATACTTGTAAACAACTTCTTCATCGTATAGTCTTTCACTTTCTAAAGTGCCTTTTTTACCACATCCTTCACATACTTCTTTATGGAAATATGAAGTATAAGAATGAACGTGTTCTTCTGGTTTATTGTCGCCACCATTATTTTCTTCTTCGTTCTTCTTACAGCCAACAAGAGCGATAGCTAAAAATAAAATGAAAACAAATAAAAAACTTCTAATAATTTTTTTCACTTTTTTAGCCTCCTTAAAATTATAGATATCTAATTATACCACTATTATTTTAAAAAAGAAAGACACATAATATATTTTTTTGTGTCTTTCGATATAAAACTATTCTTCTACAAATGCAATTAAAGCCATAGGAGCACTATCGCCTCTTCTAGGTCCAGTCTTTAGTACTCTAGTGTATCCACCATTTCTATTAGCATATTTAGGAGCAAGTTCTTCAAATAGTTTTTTAATTGCGTATTGTTCTTTTACTACTTCGCCATCTTCATTTAATTCAGTAGCTTTTTCAAAACGAACTAATTCAGCAGCTTTTCTTCTTGCAGCTAAATCACCTTTTTTACCTAAAGTAATCATTTTGTCAGCTAATTTTCTTAATTCTTTAGCTCTAGATAAAGTAGTTTCAATACTTTCATTGATAATTAAGTCTGTGATTAAATCTCTAATTAAAGCTTTTCTTTGATCAGAGTTACGGCCTAATTTACTGTATCCCATTTTTAGGTCCTCCTTATTTGTCTTCTTCTTCGTCCATGTCTAAAATCATAGAACCGAATGTTTCTTTTTCGCTATCTTCGTAGTTTTCATCAACTTCTAAAATAGCATCATCATGTTCAATATCTTCTTCATCTTCATCATCTAAGTAATCTCCATCAAATGAATGGCGTAATTCCAAGCCAATTTCATGTAATTTTTGGATAACTTCCTTAAGTGATTTACGACCTAAGTTACGAACTCGCATCATTTCTTCAGATGTTTTTTGTGTTAATTCGCCAACTGTATTAATACCAGCTCTCTTTAAGCAGTTATAAGAACGAACTGATAAATCAAGTTCTTCAATCTTCTTTTCTAACTTCTTATTTGCAATCTTTTCTTCTGGTTCATACATATAATTTTGACTTGCAATAACTTCGTTTAAAGCAGATACAACAGTGAAATGATCAATTAAGAATTTAGATGCTAAACTAACAGCATTTGAAGGTTTGATACTATTATTAGTTCTAACTTCAATTGTAAGTTTATCATAATCAAAATTATCTTCAACTCTTGTTTTTTCTACTTCATATACACATTTAGTAACTGGTGTATAGATAGCATCAATTGCGATTCTATCAACGATCTTATTACCATTCTTGTCTTTACAGAAAATTTCATTTTCTTTAGCACCAACGTAGCCAATGCCACGACGAGCAAAGAAACGAGCCTTAAATTTGCCACCTTCTACAAGGTTTGCAACAACTGCATCAGGGTTAACAACTTTTAGTTCACTGCTAACATTTAAATCTCCGGCAGTAATTACTCTTGGACCTTCAGCAATGATAGAGATTTCATATAAATCATCATTCTTTTGAGTCATAGGCTTAAATAATTCTTCTTCATCAATTGAGAAGATAATATTCTTTAAGTTTAGAATAATTTCTGTAACATCTTCAACAACTCCAGGCATACCCATGAATTCATGGCTAACACCTTCAATTTCCATAGCTACGATTGCTACACCAGGCATAGAAGAAAGTAATACTCTTCTTAAAGCATTTCCAAGTGTAATACCATAACCACGGTCTAATGGAGTGATAGTAAATTTTCCATAGTCTTCTGTATCTACATCAACTATTGTTTGAGGTTTAATAAATTCAAATTTACGCATTTAACCCTCCTTTATAAATTTAAATTACTATCCACGAGGTTTCTTAGGTGGACGACATCCATTATGAGGAATTGGAGTTACATCTTTGATAGATATAATTTCAAGACCTGCTACTGCTAATGATCTAATTGCTGATTCACGACCAGGACCTGGTCCTTTAACTTCAACATCAACTTTTTGTACTCCAAGGTCTAAAGCAGCTTTACCAGCAGCTTCAGCAGCCATACCAGCTGCAAATGGAGTAGACTTTTTGCTACCTTTAAATCCTAATGCACCTGCAGTACTCCAAGAAAGAGCATTTCCTTGAGGATCGCAGATTGTTACGATTGTGTTATTGAAAGTAGAGTGAATATGAGCTACACCAACTGGAACATTCTTTTTAACTTTACGTTTTTTTGCTACATTTGCCATGTTCTATTCCTCCTACTTCTTCTTATTAGCTACAGTCTTAGAAGGACCTTTACAAGTACGTGCATTACATCTTGTATTTTGTCCTCTACAAGGAAGTCCTTTTCTATGACGGATTCCTCTGTAGCATCCAACTTCCATTAAACGTTTAATATTCATTGCAACTTCTCTACGTAAGTCACCTTCTGTAGTGTGTTTTGCAACTTCCTTACGTATGTTTGTGAATTCATCTTCTGTTAAATCTTTTACGCGCTTTTGTGGATCAACACCAGCGTCTTTTAAAATTTGTTGTGCTGTTGGTCTTCCGATACCATAAATGTAAGTTAATGAAATACCTACACATTTATCACGTGGAATATCAACACCTGCTATACGTGCCATATATTAACACCTCTTATCCTTGTCTTTGTTTGTGTTTTGGATTTTTACAAATTACCATAACACGACCTTTTCTTTTAATAACTTTACATTGATCGCAAATTGGTTTTACCGATGGTCTAACCTTCATTTTTCTTTTCCTCCATAAATTTTACTTATGTCTATAAGTAATTCGGCCACGTGTTAAATCATATGGTGATAATTCAACAGTTACTTTATCACCTGGTAAAATAGTAATGAAATTCATTCGGATTTTACCAGAAACGTGTGCCAATATTTGATGCCCATTCTC
>JAEEGL016883629.1_pt1 | contig 42108 bp, 31 predicted proteins | sample 9134231 | NCBI WGS metagenome assembly JAEEGL01 (sample SAMN16246548, study PRJNA631951) | gut metagenome | biome: gut microbiome; feature: rumen; material: fiber-attached | host: Bos | place: Iran: Karaj | collected 2018-10
CTTAATTTTTTCTTCGACCATATCAAAGTCGTTCATGACTTTGTACCAAATATCAGCGGCAAAAGTATCAAAAATGTACCAAATAAACGCACAAAAACATACAAAAAATATACAATACACATACAATAAATGTATTTTTGTGGTTGTCAGAATGGCGTTGATATTCAGTGCGGTGTGTGATATGATTATTTGATTTTGAGAAACAAAAAAGGGAGGAAAACTCCTCCCGTAAGTACGCCCTCAGGGGCTCGAACCCTGGACCCATTGATTAAGAGTCAATTGCTCTACCAACTGAGCTAAGGACGCGTTATCGTTTTGCGAATGCAAAGTTACGGCTTTCTTGTATTACGGCAAAACTTTTTGCCACTTTTTTATGCTCCCGCTGCAACTTTTGCTTTATCGGTCTGTGTTTCAGGTGGGCTCAAGTGAGTCTGAAAACGTCGGAGGCAGTGGTGCGTGGCAGGGCGGAGAGTTTCAGATAGTCTGCCGGATGACAGTTTCCGCGGGTTTGGAAGCAGGTATCGATGCTGTCGAGGGCGTGTTGCGGCGTGTTATTGTTTTCGCTGAGGTGGCAGAGCCACACTTGCTTGAGGTGATGCCGGTGGCGGTAGATGAGTTCTGCGGCGTCGGTGTTGCCCAGATGGCCGCGGTTGCCGCTGATGCGCTGTTTGAGGAAGGCAGGATAGAAACCGGCTGCCAGCATGCCCTCGTCGTAGTTGGCTTCTATGATGAGTTGGTCGGTGGCGGCCACGTAGTGTTCCATTTCTCCGGTGATGTTGCCGGCGTCGGTGATGAGGCAGAGCGAGTGGGGGCCGTAGCGCAGGAAATAGCCCACGTTGTCGTCGCTGTCGTGGGGCACGTGGAAGGGTGTAATCTCGCAGCCGCAGCATGTTTCGGTTTGTCCTTTGTGAAGAAACACGGTGTGGGCCGGCAGGGGCTTGTGTGTGATGGTGGGGTTTTTGCATACGCTTTCGTAGGCGTCGGCTGTGGCATAGAGCGTGAGGGAGTGTCCGGCTTTGGCGGCGGCTTGTTGCAGTGTTCCCACGTTTCGGGCGTGGTCACTGTGGTCGTGTGTCATGAAGATGGCGCTCAGCCGTGAGGGGGTGACGCCCGTGTCGTTCAATGACTTTTTCAGCCGGCGGATGGCCACGCCTGCGTCTATGAGGAAGAAGCCTTCGTCGGTATGGAACAGGTATGCGTTGCCACTGCTCCCGCTTCCCAGGCATCTGAATTCGAACAATGTCTGTTGCATAGGGCTGCAAAGTTACGAATAAATGGTTTCAGAGGGGCCACGCCGGGCCAAGTTTTCTCGGCGGGCTGTTTGGGAAAAAGCGTGTGCTGTTACGGGACGGGAATCTTCCTGCGGGGGGCTTTTATATCGGTTGTGTTTGAAACTAAGAGCCTTGCTGTTGTGGTGACGATGGACTAATTGTCTTCATAGAAGCGCAGCACGAATTTCCAGCCGAACGAGGTGCCGCTGCGGTTGGCCGCACCTACAAACAGGCCGATGTCGAAGAGGTGGGTCGCCATGGAATAGCCGATTTCGACGTAGGGGTTGAGTGCGTGTACCGACAGGAGGTTGCAGTAGAGGCGTTCGCGCTTTACTATGGGGCTGACGGGATTGAATCGGGCCAACAGGAGCATGGGCGACTCGTATGAGGTGCATGCGCGCACGTAGTATTTTGATTCGTTGTACCATCTGGAGTCGAGGGCCTCGAAGGTGCCGGCCATTTCGTCGAGCCATGTTTCGGGCAGGGCGCTGTAGCGGAAGTTGGTGTAGTCGACAAAATAGGTGTTCTCCCGCTGGGTGTAGAGTCCGCCGCCTGCGCGCAGATACAGGTAGCGCAGGGCGTGGAGGTTGAACCGGTAGTTGCCTTCCAGTTCCCACCTTTCGTAGGCGCAGCCGTTGTGAAAGGCTTTGATGCCGCGCTCGTATTCGCAGGAGAAGGTTGGCCAGCGGCTGAAGAGGGGCACGGCCTCTTCCTTGTTGCGGTAATAATAGAGGCCGGGCGTCCATTCCACGCGTAGGTTGGGTGCCAGGCTGCGGTAGCGGTGGATGAGGCCCTCGCGTCCGCCTATTTCGTTCCAGTCGGTGAGGGTTCGGTTGTGATAAACCAGACCGGCATTGACGCTGAGGCCGGGCCAGGGGTCGTAGCTTGTTTGCAGTTTGACGTAGTAGTCGTTGTAGTAATCGAATGCGTAGCGGTCGAAGATGTTGATCAGAGAGTCATAGTTTTGTTTACTGGACATCTGCTGTCTAATGTCTTTGGCCTGTTTGCTGTTGTAGATATGGTTGCCGTTACCTGCCTCGAGGGTGATTTTGCCTTCGTGTTGCGGCGAGAAGAGCCATTCCACGGGGGCTTTCCAATAGAATTCGCGGCGTTTGAAGTTGTAGCCTGCGCTGATTCTGGCGGTCAGCCGCTGGCGGTTTTCCCATTGGCTGTTGAAGCGGATGCGCGTTTTGAGCGACAGGCCCTTGTTGTTGCTCCATTCCACCATTGAGGGCGTGACGATGGGCGGCAGGCGTAGGGTGTTGCCCGTTCCGAAGTGCAGGTAGTGGCTGCTGAGCAGAATGTCCTCCAAGCGGTCGGTGAGGGCGTTTCTCCTGGCATGTGCCGGGTTGGCGGGCGGTGCCTGCAAGCGGCCGATGTGGGCGGCGTAGATGGAGTCCTCGGCCGGCGTCAGGGCTATGGGGCGCAGCGAGTCGATGGCGCGGAGGTTGCCGGTGGCTCCCGTGGTGTCAGTGCCCAGTTGTTTGAGGTGCGTCAGGTCGTATCCGTTGCGTTCGAGCAGGGAGTCGACGATGTCTTGTCGGTAGGGGGCGATGTCGGTGTGGCGGTAGATGGCCGTGAAGGCCACTTGCGACGTGTTGCCGAAGAAATTGAAACTGTTCTTGGCCTGCAGCGTGTCGGGCAGGAGCGACAAGCTCCCCTCACGGCCCATGTGTGCTTTGAATTCAATCTGTTGGGTGTTGTATTTGAAACGGAAACAGAAGCGGTCAACGCGGCCGCTGGTGGTGTCCACTTCCATATACCCGTTGATGAGTTGGGTGTTGTTTGCCTTGGGGATGATGTTGATGCGCACAAGTGGGCTGCCGGTGCCGGCATGTGCATCATAAACCCGCCTATATCGGTAGTACGGCCTGTTGTCCCTGTTAAGCGGCGAGAGCAGCCGGTCGTTCATGAACGTGGGTTCGTAGGCCGTGAAGGCAATGCTCTTGAAGAGCATGGCACTGAGGTCATCGAGGTCGGGCGCCGTGGTGTACGACGCCACTTCTTTCTGTTCGAGCAGTCCGGCGGCGGAGTATTGCATCTTGAGCACGCTTTCGCCGAAATAGGCGTGCTGTCCGCGCTCCATGTGTCCCACGAAGGGTGTGAAGCGTCCGGCGGCATTGCGGCGTTTGTTGACAAGGTTGTATTTTATGTAGACCTCCGACTGTATGTGTCCGATGCTGAGCCCGTGGCGTTGGGGATAGGTGAACACCATTTCAACCAGCTGTCTGGTGTGCCGTCTCTGCTGCTGCCTGTGCCGGGTGGGTGCCGCCCCAAGTGGCCGTGCGGACAGGAGCAGTGCCGCTGCCAGGACGGTGAGCACGATGTTGGCTGTCGCATGGCGGCCCTGTTTCATCGCATGACGTTTTTGACGCCTTTTACAGCCTTCAGCTTTTTTATCAGGCGCTCCAAGGCTGTCGTGTCGCTTATCATAAGGGTCAGCGAACCGGTGAACAAGCCGTCGTTGGCCTCGATGTTGAAGGCGCGCATGTTTATCTTTTCCTCTTTACTGATGATGGAGCTGATGTTGTTCACCACGCCGAGGTCATCGTTCCCCACAATGTGCAGCACCACGGCATACATTCCCGTCCCGGCGCTCTCACCGCCGGCCCAGCGGGCTTTGACGATGCGGTAGCCGAAGCGCTGGCGCAGCATGGGGGCGTTGGGGCACGTGGTGCGGTGGATTTTGATGCCGCCCATGCGTGTGACGAAGCCGAAGACGTCGTCGCCGTACACGGGGTTGCAGCATTTTGCCAGGCTGTAGTCCAAACCTTTCAGGTTGCGGTCGATGACGAGTACGTCGTCCTTTGATGTGGAATGTTCGGCGGATGTGGGCGAAAACTCATCGGCGCTGTGCACTTCGGTCTTCTCCAATTGTCCTTCGTCAATCTGACGTCTCAGAGCGTAGGCCTCGAGCACGGTGTCTATCGTCAGATGTCCGTCGGCCAAATCCTTATAGAATAAGGTGATTTCTTTGTATCCGAGTCTGACTATCGTTTGGTGCAGGATGTTTTGGTCCAGTTGGATCTTGCGGTTACGGAAGGTGCGTTCCAGCTGCTCGCGTGCCAGTGCCCCTTCTTTCAGTTCCAGCTCCTTGATGCTTTGGCGTATCTTGGCCCGTGCACGTCCCGTGACGACGAAGTCGGTCCATGCGCGTTTGGGCGTTTGCGATGGCGAGGTGAGGATGCTCACTTGGTCGCCGCTCTGCAGCACCTGCCTGATGGAAGCGTTCTTACCGCTTATGCGGGCTCCGATACAACGGTTGCCAACATTGGTGTGGATGGCGTAGGCAAAGTCAAGTACCGTGGCACCTTGCGGTAGTTTGTACAAATCGCCTTTGGGCGAGAACACATATACCTCATCCGTCTTCAGACTCGTGTGTATCTGGTCCATGGCCTTGCGCTTGTCGGTCGTTTCAAGGGCTTCGCGCATGTCGGCCAACCATGTTTCTATGCCGCCGCTCCCAGATTTCACGCCTTTGTAGCGCCAGTGGGCCGCCAATCCGTGTTCTGCCACATCGTCCATGCGCTCTGTGCGGATTTGTACTTCCACCCATTTCCCCTCCGGTCCCATCACGGTGATGTGAAGACTCTCGTAGCCGTTGCTTTTCGGGATGGAGAGCCAGTCGCGGAGTCGCTTGGGATTGGGCTTGTACCGGTCAGTGATGAGGCTGTACACTTGCCAGCACGCTGCCTTCTCTTTGTCGCGTGGCACGTCGAGGATGATACGGATGGCAAACAAGTCGTAAACGCCTTCAAAGTCGCAACGCTGTTTTTTCATCTTCTGCCAGATGGAGTGGATGCTCTTCGTGCGCCCTTTCATGTGGTAGGCCAGACCTGCCTCGTCCAACATCTCGGCTATGGGCTTCATGAAGCGTTCCATGTATTCGTCGCGCGCCCGTTTCGTGGCGTTGAGTTTTTCTTTAATGTGGTAATAGGCTTCCCCGTCCAGGTATTTCAGGGCCAGGTCCTCCAACTCGCTTTTTATCTGGTAGAGTCCCAGTTTGTGAGCCAGGGGTGCATAGAGCCACGACGTTTCTTCCGCCGTTTTTGTTTTCTGTTCCGATGCCTTTGCCTCGCCTAAATGGCGCATGAGTGCCAGACGGTCGAAGATCATCATCAGCACCACTCTCACGTCCTCGGCCAACGAGAGCAGCAGACCGCCGAAGTTTTCACTCTCCGTGCCGTGTGTCTTGGCGTAGAGCCCTTTTGTGCGCAGCCACCCGCGGAGCAGGCGGCACACATCGCCGTCCAGCCTGTCTTCAACTTGTTTCAGAGTATCTTCATCGGTCACTTCAGCCGTGAGAAGGCAAGCTATGATGGTGTCACGTCCGGCACGTCCTTCGCCGGCAGCCACCAGCGCCGTTTTCATGGCGCGCAGCAGGGGAGGGAAGTCTGCCGCAGACGGTTCTCGGGCGGACGTCCGACTGCCCAGACTCCGGAGCAGGCTTCTTATGTGCCGGTAGTCACCGGGAAGCATCCTTTCGTCTGCCTCGGTCTTCAGTCTGCGGAAGGTTTCAATCAACTTCCGGCGGTCGTCTGGCCGCAGTGTCGCGTTTTTATCGGCTACTGGCTTCATTGGCGTTAATTTTCTGCAAAGATAGTCTTTTCCGCCGATACGGTGTTCTGCCGTACATATTCTTTTTATAATTATTATGCTTTGGCAGTAAGCTGGCGTGCGTTTCAGCTGTTGCACGCGTCGGGTTGCGGTGTGCATGGATTTTCCGTTTTGCACACAGCGGGGGATTAACGTGCGGATATATGTAATCGTTTTATAATTATATCCTTATGTGTGTTTGAGCAGGTTTGAAGCAAGTTTGTTTTGTTAAACGGGAAGTTTGAGCTAAATTTGCAGCTAACGGATACAGGCTGCAGCGGCCTTCACACGGTTGGCTGACATGGCTGTTTCCTGTAGGAAATGACAGACTAAACAAAATGACAATTCGTGATGTGTGAACAAACTGACGAGAAAAAGAAGGGAATGAATTTCATAGAGGAAATCGTGTCGCACGACCTGGCCGAAGGAAAGAACGACGGGCGCCTTCAGACGCGTTTCCCGCCGGAACCGAACGGCTACCTTCATATCGGTCACGCTAAAGCCATCTGCATGGACTTTGGTGTGGCAGCCAAGTACGGCGGCGTATGCAACTTGCGCTTTGACGACACGAATCCCCAAAAAGAAGATACGGAATATGTGGATGCCATAACGGAGGACATCCGTTGGCTCGGCTTCCAGTGGGGAAATGTTTATTACGCCAGCGACTATTTCCAGCAGTTGTGGGACTTTGCCGTGCGCCTGATCAAAGAAGGCCGGGCTTATGTCGATGAACAATCGAGCGAAGAAATGGCCAAGCAAAAGGGTACACCGACACAGGCGGGCACAGAAAGCCCCTACCGCAACCGGCCTGTGGAAGAAAGTCTGGCGCTGTTTGAGAAGATGAACCGCGGCGAGGTGGAAGAGGGCGCCATGGTGCTCCGTGCCAAAATCGATATGGCCAGTCCCAACATGCACTTCCGCGATCCGGTGATATACCGCGTCATCAAGCGCAGCCACCACCGCACGGGCAACAAGTGGAAGGCCTATCCGATGTATGACTTCGCGCACGGGCAGAGCGACTATTTTGAAGGCGTGACCCACAGCCTGTGTACGCTGGAGTTTGTGCCCCACCGCCCGCTCTATGACTACTTCATCGACCTGCTGAAAGAGGGTAAGGACCTGGACGACCACCGTCCGCGCCAGTATGAGTTCAATCGCCTGAACCTGACCTATACTGTGATGAGCAAGCGCAAACTTCTCGCGTTGGTACAGGAAGGTCTGGTGTCCGGATGGGACGATCCGCGCATGCCAACCATTTGTGGTTTGCGCCGCCGCGGCTATTCGCCGGAGGCCGTCAAAGGTTTTGTGGACATGATAGGCTATACGAAGTTCGATGCCCTTAACGATTACTCCATGCTCGAGGCTGCGGCTCGCGAGGACCTGAACAAGCGCGCCCTGAGGGTAAGTGGCGTGCTGAATCCCGTGAAACTGACGGTGACCAACTATCCTGAGGGCTTGGAAGAGCCGATGGAGGCGGTGAACAATCCGGAAAACGAGGGCGACGGCGTGCATACCATTACTTTCAGCCGTGAACTGTGGATAGAACGTGAGGACTTCATGGAAGAAGCTCCGAAAAAGTTTTTCCGTATGACGCCCGGCAAGGAGGTACGTCTGAAGAACGCTTATATCGTGAAGTGCACCGGTTGCCGCAAGAACGAACTGGGCGAAGTGGAAGAGATTTTCTGCGAATACGACCCCGACAGCCGCAGCGGCATGCCGGGTGCCGACCGCAAGGTAAAGGGCACGCTGCACTGGGTGAGCCGACGTCATGCCGTTAAAGCCGAGGTGAGGCTGTACGACCGCCTCTTTTCGGTGGAGAATCCCAGTGCCGACGAGCGCGATTTCCGCGAACTGCTGAATCCTGACAGTCTGAAAGTGCTGACGGAATGTTATGTGGAACCCTATGCCGCCGGGCAGGCGCCGCTGACCTATCTGCAATTCCAGCGTATCGGCTATTTTACTCCCGACAAGGACAGTACGCCCGAACACCCCATATTTAACAGGACCGTCAATCTGAAGGATACCTGGGGAAAGCAAAACAAAGGATAAAAAATTGAGACAATGGTGCCTCTGCTCGCGTTTTACCAATCGCTGCTCGACGAGTTGAACTATTTCAGCCTGACTGTGCTGATGGCTCTGGAGAGTTCTATCTTTCCGGTTCCTTCGGAACTGGTGGTGCCTCCTGCGGCATACATGGCGGCAGAAGGCCGCATGACGATGGCAGGCGTGTTGTTCTTCTCGACGTTGGGGTGCATGATAGGTGCCTCAGCCAACTACCTGTTTTCCTATGTACTGGGCCGTCCTGTGATATACGCTTTTGCCAACAGCCGTGTGGGACATATTTTGTTGTTAAGCGAAGATAAACTGTCGCGTGCCGAACATTATTTCAATCGTCGTGGCGAGATGGCGACGCTGGTGGGACGCTTGCTGCCGGTGATACGCCATCTGATATCGATACCCGCAGGATTGTCGCGGATGCATTACGGACGTTTCCTGCTGTATACGGCCTTGGGCTCGGCTATATGGAATGGCATCCTGGCAGCTTTGGGATGGTATTTCCAGCGTGTGGTGCCCTATGATCAGCTTCAGGACAAAGTGCACGAATATGAGCGCCCGATACTGTGGGGTATAGTGTCTGTAGTAGCGGCTCTCATCCTGTATTTCGTAATGAGACATATTAAGAGTAGAAAAACAAAACAAGTGTAAAGGCAATGGACGACCAGATTAAAGAGATTAGCGAACGTTTGCGCGGACTGCGCGACGTGTTGCAGCTGTCGCCACAAGAATTGGCCGATGCCTGCGAAATCAGTGTGGATGATTATCTCAGGGCCGAAAACGGCCAAGGTGACATTTACCTGAGCATGTTACAGAAAATAGCAAAGCGTTATGACCTGTCGCTGGATGAACTGATGTTCGGTCTGGAGCCGAGAATGACAACCTATTTCCTGACCCGCTATGGAAAAGGTCTTTCGGTGGAGAGAACAAAGGCCTACAAGTACCAGTCACTGGCGGGAGGTTTCAAAGGAAAACTGGCCGATCCGTTCCTTGTAACGGTTGATCCGAACGATGCTCCCATTACGCTCAACCAGCATACGGGACAGGAGTTCGACATGGTGCTGAAAGGGCGCTTGCTTATAAGTTTGAACGGAAAAGATTTGATATTGAACGAGGGTGACAGCATCTATTTCAATGCAAAACAATTGCACGGCATGAAAGCCCTCGATGGACGGCAAGCACAGTTCATTGCTGTCATTATATAAATAAGGAGAATCAACTCATGTTGGAGAAATATCTAAAACAATCCACATTTAAATCTCAGGAAGACTTTAAGGAGAACCTCCAGATACGTGTTCCTGAAAACTTTAATTTCGCCTACGATGTCGTAGACGAGTGGGCGCGGATTGAACCTCAGCGCAAGGCGCTGCTATGGACCAACGACCAAGGCGAAGCACGGCAGTTCACATTTGCTGACATAAAGTACTACACCGACAAGACGGCTGCCTTCTTCCAGAGCTTAGGCATAGGAAGAGGCGACATGGTCATGCTTATTCTTAAGCGCCGTTTTGAATTCTGGTTCTCAATCATAGCGCTTCACAAGTTGGGTGCAGTCACCATACCCGCCACCCACCTTCTGACCGAGCACGACATCGTTTACCGTTGTCAGCGGGCTTCGATAAAGGCCATCGTTTGTGCAGGCGAAGAAGAAATACTTAAGCATATCAAACGAGCCATTCCGAGTTGCCCAACCGTGAAACAGTTGGTAAGTGTAGGCCCGCAGGTGCCCGAAGGTTTCATAGACTTTAATGAAGGCTTGGCCTCAGCGCCCGCTTTCGTGCGCCCGGCGTTTGTCAACTCCAATGACGACTATTCCCTGCTTTATTTCACCAGCGGCACGTCGGGCGAGCCCAAAATGGTAGTCCACGACTTTACCTATCCTCTGGGACATATTGTCACCGGAGCCATATGGCACAACCTCTCAAGAGAGAGTTTGCATCTGACCGTGGCCGACACCGGTTGGGGCAAGGCCGTCTGGGGAAAACTTTACGGGCAGTGGTTTGCCGGTGCCAACGTGTTTGTTTACGACCATCAGAAATTTACGCCGGCCGATGTGCTGCACCAGATAGAAAAATACAAGGTAACGTCGCTCTGTGCCCCTCCCACCGTCTTCCGGTTCCTTATACGTGAAGACCTGACCAAATATGACCTTTCGTCATTAGAGTATTGCACCATCGCAGGTGAGGCTCTCAACCCTTCAGTCTACAACGAATTCCTCCGCTTGACAGGCATCCGTCTGATGGAAGGCTTTGGACAAACGGAGACAACGCTTACAATCGGTACCTTCCCCTGGATGACTCCGAAACCCGGCAGCATGGGATTGCCCAACCCCCAGTACGATGTTGACTTGATTGACCACGAAGGGCGCAGCGTGGAGGCCGGCGAACAAGGACAGATTGTAATCCGCACCGACAAGGGCAAGCCGTTGGGCTTGTTCAAGGAATACTATCGGGACGCCCCTCTGACGCGTGAGGTGTGGCATGACGGCGTGTACTATACCGGCGATGTCGCCTGGCGTGACGAAGACGGCTATTTCTGGTTCGTAGGTCGTGCCGACGATGTCATTAAAAGTTCCGGCTATCGTATAGGACCGTTTGAAGTAGAAAGCGCCGTGCTCACACATCCGGGCGTTGTGGAGTGTGCCATCACCGGTGTGCCCGACCCGATACGCGGACAAGTGGTCAAAGCAACCATTGTATTGACCAAGGAATATAAGAATCAGGCCGGCGAAGAATTGGCTAAGGACATACAGGCTCACGTCAAGCGTGTGACGGCGCCCTACAAGTATCCGCGTGTGATCGAGTTCGTCGACGAATTGCCAAAGACCATCAGCGGTAAGATCCGCCGTGTGGCTATCAGAAACAACGAAATGCATAAAGAATAGAATAACACATAAACAATAAGGAAAATGGACAGACAAAAGGTCGCACTGATTACAGGCATCACCGGCCAAGACGGTTCCTACCTTGCCGAATTCCTGATTGAAAAAGGGTATCGGGTTCACGGCATCATGCGTCGCAGCTCTTCATTCAATACCGGGCGCATTGAGCACCTATATCTTGACGAATGGGTGCGCGATATGAAAAAACAGCGCCTCGTAGAGTTACACTATGGCGACATGACCGACTCGAGTTCTCTGATTCGGATAATACAAGAAACGCAGCCCGACGAGATTTACAACCTTGCCGCGCAAAGCCACGTGAAGGTAAGTTTTGAAGTGCCCGAGTACACAGCCGATTGCGTGGCTACAGGCACGCTGAGATTGCTTGAGGCCGTGCGCATACTCGGTCTTGAAAAACGTACGCGCATCTATCAGGCTTCTACCTCAGAGCTGTTCGGACTGGTGCAGGAGGTGCCCCAGCGCGAGACCACTCCCTTTTATCCCCGGTCGCCCTATGCCGTGGCCAAGCAGTACGGATATTGGATTGTCAAGAACTACCGCGAAGCCTATGGCATGTTTGCCGTCAATGGCATCCTGTTCAATCACGAGAGCGAACGGCGTGGTGAAACCTTTGTAACCCGCAAGATAACGATGGCCGCCAGCCGCATTGCCCAAGACATGCAGGACAAACTCTATCTGGGCAATCTCAGCAGCCGGCGCGACTGGGGGTATGCCCGCGACTATGTTGAGTGCATGTGGCTCATGCTTCAGCACGACAAGCCCGAAGACTTTGTCATCGCAACGGGCGAAATGCACACCGTGCGCGAATTCTGCACGCTGGCATTCCAAGAAGTGGGCATCCGTCTCCGTTGGGAGGGCGAGGGTGTTGACGAAAAGGGCATCGACACTGCTACCGGCCGCGTGCTGGTGGAAGTTGACCCAAAATATTTCCGACCCACTGAAGTGGAACAGCTTCTTGGCGACCCCACGAAGGCAAAGACGCTCCTCGGATGGAATCCTAAGAAAACGTCATTCCAAGAATTGGTGGCGCTCATGGTAGCTCACGACATGCGTAAGGTGAAAAAACTGGCTGCCAACGCACGTATCGATGCCGAACCTTGATCGGTCTGACCACAAGAACGACAACATCATGGACAAACAAGCCAAAATTTTCGTGGCAGGCCACCGCGGACTCGTCGGCTCCGCCATCCTTAGAAATTTACAGGAGAAAGGCTACACCAACTTCGTGCTGCGCAGCCACGCCGAGCTCGATCTGACCGACCAGGCCGCCGTGGCCCGTTTCTATGACGAAGAACGGCCGGACTATGTCTTTCTTGCCGCCGCCTATGTCGGAGGTATCATGGCCAACAGCCTATATAGGGCCGACTTCATCTGGCGCAATCTGCAGATAGAGTGCAACGTCATCCACCAGTCGTATCTTCATGGGGTAAAAAAGCTGCTCTTCCTCGGAAGCACTTGCATTTATCCGCGCGAAGCACCGCAGCCCATGCCCGAAGACTGTCTGTTGACCTCACCTTTGGAGTACACCAACGAGCCTTATGCCATCTCCAAGATAGCCGGCCTGAAGATGTGCGAAAGCTATAACCTCCAGTACGGCACCAACTACATCGCCGTCATGCCGACCAACCTCTATGGTCCAAACGATAACTTCAATTTGCAGACCAGCCACGTGCTTCCCGCTCTGCTGCGCAAACTCCATCTGGGCCGCCTGCTGCAAGAGGGCGACTGGGAGGGCCTTCGACGCGACCTCGACCGCTATCCCGTCGGCCAGGTTAACGGCCAAACGTCCGAGAGCGAAATCAGCAGCTGCCTTGCCAACTATGGCGTCACCCTGTCTGAAGGTAAGGCCAGCGTCGAGATATGGGGCACAGGCGCACCCCTGCGTGAATTCCTTTGGAGCGAAGATATGGCCGACGCCTGCGTATTCCTCATGGAACGGGTTGATTTCAAGGACACCTATGCCCCTGACATGCGCGACATCCGCAATTGTCACATCAACATAGGCACAGGCCGTGAACTCTCCATCAGAGAACTCGTCGGCGAAATCTGCCAGGCTGTGGACTACAAGGGCAATATCGTGTGGAATGCCAGCCGGCCCGACGGCACACTGCGTAAACTGACCGACCCCACCAAACTCCATGAACTCGGGTGGCACCATCGCGTCGAATTACCCGAAGGCATACGCCGCCTTTACAAATGGTATCTGGCGCAATAAAGACATGTGCAGAACGCATTTTGTCATGTGATGCTTGGACAGGCACTTGTTTTTTCGTAAATTTGCATTGCCAAAAACGGAATATTATATCATCAGTAATTTATCATAATCGGAGAGTGGCACAAGTAATAAAACTACGCCGCGGACGTGACGTGCGTTTGTCCGGAGCGGCAGAAAAAGTGAAAGAAACGCCCGCCGTGGGCGGCATCTACGCCTTGCGTCCCGACGACTACTACGGAATGAAACCCAAAGTGGTCGTTCGCGAGGGCGACACGGTAAAAGTTGGCGATCCCTTGTTCGTAAACAAGCAACAGACGGAGATGCGCGTGGTTTCGCCGGTCAGCGGAACCGTTCATGCCGTAGTTCGTGGCGAACGCCGCAAGGTATTGGCCATTGAAGTGGAAGCCGACGGCCAGCAAACGGCAGTGGACTTCGGCACCAAGCGTCCTCAGGACATGGCAGGGGCAGATGTGAAAGCCTTTCTCATGGAAACGGGCATGTTGGCCCTGTTGCAGAAACGCCCATACGCCATTACAGCAGAACCAGACGACACTCCGAAAGCCATATTCGTGACAGCATTCAGCCGTATGCCCCTTGCCGCAGACACAACGTATGTGCTCAAGGGCCGCGAACAGGACTTCCTGACCGGTATCGAGGCCCTGTCGCGTGTGGCAAAAGTCTTCCTCGGCATTTCGCCCGAGCAGGTAGGCGAGGCATTCACGAAAACCGAACGCGCAACGGTTACCGTCTTTGACGGACCAAACCCGTCGGGAAACGTGGGCGTTCATATTAATCATTTGTCGCCAGTCAACAAAGGCGAAGTCGTTTGGACAGCCGACGCAGAAACGGTTGCTATCATCGGACACGTGTTTGCCACCGGCCATGTCAGCCTCGAGCGCACCGTAGCCCTTGCCGGCAGCTGCGTGAAAGCACCCCGATACTATTCAATCCCCATTGGAACATCTCTGGCCCGTCTGACAGAAGGCCGTATCGCAGAAGACCGGCACGTACGTCTGATCAACGGCAACCCACTGGTGGGACAAGCCACGACAGGAGCCGACTATCTCGGCGCACATGTGACCGAGGTCACGGCAATACCCGAAGGCGACGACGTGGATGAAATCTTAGGTTGGATAATGCCCCGCCTGAAAGATTTTTCAACCAGCCGCAGCTATTTCAGCTGGCTACAAGGTAAGCACAAGTCCTATGCTCTCGATGCCCGAGTGAAGGGTGGCGAGCGCCATATCATCATGAGCGGTGAATATGACCGTGTCTTCCCCATGGATATCATGGCTGGTTATCTGGTAAAGGCTATACTGGCAGGCGATATCGACCGTATGGAGCAGTTGGGCATATATGAGGTGGCTCCTGAGGACTTTGCCGTGGCGGAATTTGTAGATTCTTCTAAACTGGAACTACAACGTATCGTTCGCGAGGGACTTGACCTGTTGCGGAAGGAAATGGCTTAAAAGTAAGACAAAGATATCATTATGAGTAATTATATAAAGAGAACCTTTGACCGCTTGCGCCCCACGTTTGACGAAGGCGGTCGTTTGCATGCGCTTCATTCGGTGTTTGAAGGCATGGAATCTTTCCTGTTGGTGCCCAATACGACATCGCGTACCGGAGGTGTCAGCATCCATGACGCCATAGACTCCAAGCGCATCATGTCTATCGTGGTTATAGCCCTGCTTCCGGCCCTGTTGTTCGGTATGTATAACATCGGCTATCAGAACTACGCGGCTGCAGGTGCCGAAGGAAGCGTCTTGGAACTGTTTGCCTACGGTTTCCTGCGCTTGTTGCCCAAAATAGTCGTGTCTTATCTGGTGGGACTGGGCATCGAGTTCATTTTTGCTCAGGTGAAGCACGAAGAAATTCAGGAAGGCTATTTGGTAACCGGCATGTTGATGCCGCTGATACTCCCCATAAATTGTCCTTTGTGGATGATGGCGCTGGCCATAGCCTTTGCGGTGATTTTCGTAAAGGAGATTTTCGGCGGTACAGGCATGAACATCTTTAATGTAGCCCTTGCCGCGCGCGCTTTCCTGTTCTTTTCTTATCCTAGCAAGATGTCCGGCGACAGCGTGTGGGTGGCCAAAGATCAGATATTCGGCCTGGGTAACGTTTTGCCGGACACCTATACCGCAGCCACCCCGCTTGGGCTTGCCAATGCCGGAGAACATGTCGGAACATCGCTGAACGATATGATTGTAGGCCTGATCCCCGGCAGCGTGGGTGAGACAAGCGTCATAGCAATAGCCATCGGTGCCGTCATTCTCCTGTGGACCGGCGTGGCCAGCTGGAAGACCATGTTGAGCGTATTTGTCGGCGGGGCTCTCACAGCCGCCCTGTTCCACAGCACGGGGCTTTCCGAACTGACGTGGTACGAGCATCTTTTCCTCGGAGGCTTCTGCTTCGGTGCCGTGTTCATGGCAACCGATCCTGTGACCAGTGCGCGCACCGAAACGGGCAAGTATTTTTACGGCTTGTTGATTGGTGTTGTTGCCATCTTGATTCGCGTGCTCAATCCGGGCTATCCCGAAGGCATGATGCTGGCTATCCTGTTGATGAACATTTTTGCTGCGCTGTTCGATTACCTGGTTGTTGACCGTAACATCCGTCGTCGCGCTAAACGAGTATTAAATAAGTAAGGCTATGGCAATAAATACGAATAATAACAGCTATACGATTGTTTATGCAACAATCGTGGTCGTCATCGTGGCGTTTCTGCTCTCCTTCGTGTCGAAGGTGCTTGAGCCGCAGTCTTTGGCCAATGAGCGTATAGACAAGAAAAAGCAAATTTTGGCCTCGTTGAACATCCGTAACTTGAGCAAAGACAGCGTGGAGACTTATTATCAGAGAGTCATCGTGCGCGACGAAGTGGTCAATTCCGTCGGAGAAGTGGTAAAAGACGGCCAGCAGAAAGACAAGGACGGCTTTGCCGTCAGCATGAAGGAGATTGGAACCGACAATCTCCCAGTTTATGTCTGCCAAGTGGGAGATGGCGACGAGGGAACCAAATATGTTTTCCCCTTGTCGGGAAAAGGCCTCTGGGGAGCCATTTGGGGTTACATCGCTCTCGATAGTGATATGAACACAGTCTATGGCACTTACTTCTCCCACCAAAGTGAGACGGCCGGTCTCGGCGCTCTCATCACCGAAGAGGCATTCCAGAGCCAGTTCAAGGGAAAGAAAATACGCAAAGACGGTTCCCAAACCATTGACCTCGCTGTTGTGAAAAACGGTCAGGTAAAAGACAGCAGCATAGAATGTGATGGAATAACGGGAGCTACACTCACTTCAAACGGAGTGAGCGACATGTTAGTTTCCGGACTGGATAAGTACAAGGATTTTTTAACTAAAGGAAATAAGTGAGGACTAAACAATGAGCAAGCTTTTTTCAAAAGAGAACAAAGGCGTTTTCCTGGCTCCTCTGAACATTGACAACCCGATAGCAGTCCAGGTGCTGGGCATTTGTTCCGCTTTGGCCGTGACGGCACAGCTTGAGCCCGCCATTGTCATGGGCTTCTCCGTCACTGTCATTGTGGCCATGGCCAACGTGATCATTTCACTGATAAGAAAGACCATTCCCAACCGTATCCGCATCATCATACAGCTGGTTGTAGTCGCTGCGCTGGTTACCATCGTGAGCATGGTGCTCAAAGCCTTTGCCTACGACGTCAGCGTACAGCTTTCCATTTACGTGGGGCTCATCATAACGAACTGTATCCTGATGGGCCGGCTGGAAGCCTTTGCCATGTCAAACGGCGTGTGGCCCAGTCTGCTCGACGGAATTGGCAACGGTTTGGGCTACGCCTATATCCTGATGATTGTAGGCGCCATACGTGAACTTTTAGGCAATGGCACGCTTCTTGGGTTCCGCATCATCCCCGACATAGCCTATGAGTGCGGTTATGAAAACAACGGAATGATGACCATGCCTGCCATGGCGCTGATTCTGCTGGGTTGCTTCATTGCCACCCTGCGATATATCAACCGCAATAACGACACTAAGTAAGAGGAGGTAAAAGATTATGGAACACGCATTAAGTCTGTTTATACGGTCCATCTTTGTGGACAACATGATATTTGCTTCTTTCTTAGGCATGTGCTCTTACCTCGCCGTTTCAAAGAACGTGAAGACATCCTTCGGCCTCGGTATGGCCGTTATCTTCGTGCTGGTGGTAACGCTGCCCATCAACTACCTGTTGCAAACCAAGGTGCTCGTGGGCATAGAGGGCGTAGACCTCTCATACCTCTCGTTCATCCTGTTCATAGCCGTCATTGCCGGCATCGTGCAGCTGGTTGAAATGATTGTGGAGCGCTTTTCGCCGTCGCTCTATGCGGCATTGGGCATCTTCCTGCCTTTGATAGCCGTGAACTGTGCCATTATGGGAGCCTCACTCTTCATGCAGCAGCGCATAGAATTGTCTCCCGACAGCTCACAATATATCGGCGGAGTAGGAGATGCCATTGTCTATGCCCTGGGTTCGGGCTTGGGCTGGTTACTGGCCATTGTCGGTCTGGCAGCTATACGTGAAAAGATGGCATATACCAATGTGCCCAAACCATTTCAGGGATTAGGCATTACATTTATAGTTGTCGGTCTCATGGCTATGGCATTCATGTGTTTTTCTGGCCTTAAAATTTAATTATAATGGACATAAAATTTATTATAGCTAGCATCGTCGTTTTTTGGGCGATCATATTTGTTCTCGTCATTATCCTGCTCATTGCCAAAAAATATCTGCTGCCCAGCGGTAAAGTCAATATCACAATCAACGGCAAGGAAACTCTCTCGGTGGACCAAGGTGCGAGCCTGCTCTCCACACTTTCCGAGAACGGAGTCTTTCTCTCTTCTGCCTGTGGTGGAAAAGGCTCGTGCGGACAATGCAAATGCCAGGTGCTAAGTGGCGGAGGCGAGATTTTGGACGTGGAGAAACAGCATTTCACACGCAAGGAAGTGCTCAACCACTACCGTCTGGGCTGCCAGTGCAAGGTGAAAGGCGACCTGGAGGTGGCTGTGCCCGAATCCGTGCTCGGCGTGAAAGAGTGGGAGTGCACCGTCATCAGCAATAAGAACGTCAGCTCGTTCATCAAAGAGTTCATCGTAGCTCTTCCTCCTGGTGAACACATGGACTTTGTACCCGGTTCGTACGCCCAAATCAAAATCCCTGCATACGAATGCATTGATTATGACAAAGATTTCGATAAAAGTGACATCGGTGACGAATACCTGCCCGCGTGGGAGAAGTTTAATATCTTCTCACTCAAAGCCCATAACCCCGAAGCCACAATCCGTGCATACTCTATGGCCAATTATCCTGCCGAAGGCGACCGTATCACACTGACAGTGCGCATTGCCACAACGCCGTTCAAACCTAAACCCGAGGTAGGTTTCCAGAACGTGCCCACAGGTATCGCTTCGTCCTATATTTTCTCTAAGAAGCCAGGCGACAAAGTCATCATGAGCGGCCCTTACGGCGATTTCCATCCCATTTTCGACTCTAAAAAAGAGATGATATGGGTCGGTGGCGGTGCCGGTATGGCTCCTTTGCGCGCCCAGATTATGCACATGACGAAGACTCTCCAGACTCGTGACCGCGTGATGCACTATTTCTACGGCGCTCGCTCACTTAGCGAGATGTTTTTCCTGAATGATTTTCTGGAACTCGAAAAGGAATTCTCCAATTTCCATTTCCATCTGGCCTTAGACCGACCCGATCCTGCGGCCGATGCAGCCGGAGTGAAATATACGCCGGGTTTTGTGCACCAAGTCATGTATGACACCTATTTGAAGGACCATGAAGCTCCGGAAGACGTGGAATACTACATGTGTGGCCCAGGTCCTATGGCCAAAGCCGTAGTAGGCATGCTCGACAGTTTGGGAGTAGATCCCGAAAGCATAATGTTCGACAACTTCGGTTAGTACTGTTTCCCGATGACACAGGGAAATATTTGCTGAAGTTTGCAGCAAGCCCGCGAGTCCTTGACGGCTCGCGGGCTTGTATTGAATAAACTTTGCGCAGGTGGTCTGACAGAACCGTTACATAAAAGTCAGTTTTTCTTCATTCTTGTGTCGGGTCACCTGAATCTTGCCTCCCTCCGGCGCATTGGCACCCAGCAGGAAGTCACTCAAACCGTCTTCCACGTAAGTCTGTATGGCTCGTTTCAAAGGCCGTGCTCCGAACTTCGGGTCGTAACCTTTTTCAACGATAAAGTCATGTGCCTTTTTATCCAGTGTACATGTGTAGCCCAAATTCTGCAGACGCGTATTGAGTTTCCCGATTTCCAAGTCAGCAATATGGCCTATGGCTTCCTTATCCAGCGGTTGGAACGTAATGATTTCGTCCAAGCGGTTCAGAAATTCGGGGGCAAACTGCTTGTCAAGGGCTTTCCTGATGATTTCGTCGGACAACTTGCGACTATCTTCGACATCGGACGAACGAAATCCGACACCGCGTCCGAAATCACTGACTTGGCGTGTACCAACATTCGAGGTGATGATAATAATTGTGTTCTTGAAGTCCACAGTATTACCGTTGGAGTCGGTAAGGCGGCCTTCGTCCATCACTTGCAGCAGAATGTTGAACACATCTTTGTTGGCTTTCTCAATTTCATCGAGCAAGACGATGGAATACGGGCGACGGCGCACGCGTTCCGTGAGCTGGCCTCCTTCATCATAGCCTACGTATCCCGGAGGTGCGCCAACCAGACGGCTGGTGCTGTACTTCTCCATGTATTCACTCATGTCAATGCGAATCAAGGCGTCGCTTGAACCGAACATGTACTCTGCCAGCGCCTTTGCAAGGTATGTCTTTCCTACGCCAGTGGGCCCGAGGAAGAGGAACGTGCCTATGGGCTTTCCCGGGTCGCGCAGACCTATACGGTTGCGTGTGATGGCACGCACCAGCTTTTCTATGGCAGGGTCTTGGGCAATGACATTTTTCTGCAGGTCGTCTTTCAGCCCCTTTAAGCGGATGCTCTCGGTGGCTTTGACGCGTTGCACGGGAACGCCGCTCATTAAACTGACGGTTTCCTCCACATCGGCACGGCTCACCTGCAGTCTGTTTTTCTTCAACTCCTCTTCCCATTGCTGGCGCATCCGGTTTAGCTGCTGCTCTTTCCTTACTTCTTCGTCGCGGAAGTTAGCTGCCGACTCGAAATCCTGTTTTTGCACGGCCGACATCTTTTCTTCGCGCAGGTGGTTCAGTTCTGCTTCCATGTCTGTCAGCTCTTGTGGAATTTCCACTTCAGTCAGATGCACGCGCGAACCGGCTTCGTCCATGGCGTCTATGGCTTTGTCGGGCAGATGCCGGTTGCTGATGTAGCGGTCTGTGAGTGAGACGCAGGCTTCGAGGGCTTCGTCGGTGTAGCTCACGTTATGGTGCTCCTCATATTTCTCTTTCAGGTTCTGAAGTATCTCCAGTGTTTCCTCAGGTGTGGTTGGCTCCACCATAATCTTCTGAAAGCGCCGCTCCAGTGCCCCGTCTTTTTCGATGGTTTTGCGATACTCGTCAGTAGTTGTGGAACCGATGCACTGCAGTTGGCCACGCGAGAGGGCTGGTTTGAGCATGTTGGCGGCATCCATGGAACCGGCGGCCGAACCTGCGCCTACGATGGTGTGGATTTCGTCAATGAAGAGAATGACTTCGGGGTGGGCGGCCAATTCTTCCATCACGCCTTGCACACGTTCTTCAAATTGTCCGCGATATTTGGTGCCGGCCACCATTGCCGACATATTCAGCGCCACAATCTTCTTGTCGAGCAAAACCATAGGCACCTGGCGCTTCACAATACGCTCTGCCAGTCCTTCAACTATGGCTGTTTTGCCTACACCTGGCTCTCCCAGCAGAATGGGGTTGTTCTTCTTGCGCCGGCTCAGGATTTGGGCGATGCGTTCTATTTCTTTCGCCCGTCCAACTACGGGATCGAGTTTGCCGTCGCGGGCATTCTGGGTGAAGTCCACGCCATATTTGTCGAGAAACGGCGTGTCGTCGCCCTCAAGCCGTTGCGATTTGTTCTTAGTCCGGGCTTGGGAGCGGCTGGGTGCTTCGCTTTCTTCCTCTTCATCGAGGTCGTCGTCTTCGAAACCGAAGCTGTCGGCCACTTCGTTGCCGCTTGGTGTGAGATGCATCAAGACGGACTCATAGTTGATGCCTTTTTCGCCAAGTACCTGCGATGCCGTGCTGCTTTTTTGCCCTAAGATGGCCAGCAGCAGGTGGATGCTCGAGATATTGTCGGCATTGAGTTTGGCTGCCTCGTCCACACAGTCTTTCAGAATGGCTGCAGCCGATGCGCCAATGGTCAAGTCTTCTACCCGCTGGACTGTAGGTGCCATTGAGGGGGGCATGCGTTGTTCCAATTCGGCCTTGATGACGTTGAGATCGTCGCAAAACTCTCTCAAAAGGCTTGCGGCCGAATTGTCGCGGTCGCGAAGCAGTCCCAAAAGCAGGTGGTCGGTTGTTATAACGCCCGAACCCAGGCGCATGGCCTCTTCACGGCTGAATACCAGCGACTGTGAAAAACCGGTCGTGTATTTTCTGTTCATTGTTTCCTTTCTACAAATGTATTTCTAAAACACAATGCTTTTTTATATGCAAAACGTGTGCCAAAAGTCCGGGCTCTCTTTCCCTGTGTTGCGAGTGCTCCCTCCATTGTTTTGTTTTTATATTGCAAAAGTAATACTTTTGATGTCTGCAATCCGCTTTTTTACGTTTTTTTCGTGAGATGCCCAGGCATTTTTTTGACTTCTTTCCGTGCGAGTGTCCCTTATTTGCCACTGCAGCTGGCCGGGCGTTTCCTATGTGGCTCTTGTGAGCGCGTATGTGGCTTATAAAATGCCCGAAGTGGGTTGTCGTTTTGAAAATGTGCGCTAAAATGCACGAAGACTGAAATCCTCTGGGGTCTTTCTCGCGTTTATTCGTTTTTTTACCGTAACTTCGCAGTCTAAAAGACGGGAATGACACTTGACTTTCTCAACGATCTGAACGCTTCACAACGGGCTGCCGTGGAGTATGTCGATGGCCCCTCGCTGGTAATCGCCGGTGCGGGGTCGGGTAAGACACGTGTGCTTACCTATAAGATAGCTTATCTTCTGGAACTCGGTCTGAAGCCATGGAATATTCTGGCCCTGACGTTTACTAACAAAGCTGCCCGTGAAATGCGCGAACGCATCGAGGCTTTGGTCGGCCCTGAGCGGTCGCGAGGCCTTTGGATGGGCACTTTTCACTCGGTTTTTAACCGCATACTGCGCCGTGAGGCCGAAAAGATAGACTTTCTGCCCAATTACACCATATACCAGCCGAGCGATACCAAGAGTCTGATAAAATCAATCCTTAAGGAACTCTCTTTAGATGAAAAAGAGTATAAACCGGGCGCAGTGGCGGCACGCATCAGCGAAGCTAAAAACGCGTTGGTTACCTGGAACAGCTACGTTAACGACGAAGAAACCTACAAACGCGACACTTATAGCAAGATGCCCGCAGTAGGCGAAATCTACAAACGCTATGTCCTGCGTTGCCATCAGGCCAATGCCATGGATTTCGACGATTTGCTGCTCTATACCTATATGCTCTTCAAAACAAGTGAGGAAACGAGGCAAAAATATGCCCGTGCGTTCCGCTTCTTGTTGGTTGACGAATATCAGGACACCAATTTTGCGCAGCACCAGATCATGCTCCAGTTGCGCGATGCCGAAAACAGCATCTGCGTGGTGGGCGATGACGCCCAGAGCATCTATAGTTTCCGGGGCGCCAAGATAGATAACATCCTTAAATTCACACGTCAGTACGATGGTGCCCGACTTTTTAAACTGGAACAGAACTATCGCAGCACCCAGAATATAGTTGGCGCGGCCAATAGCCTGATTTCGTGCAACCAGGAACAAATCCGTAAAGAGGTGTTCAGTGAAAACGAGCCCGGCCAGCCACTTCTGCTCACGCCGGTCTATAGTGACGTCGAGGAGGGCGAAGTTGTGAGCCGGCGCATGCAGACTCTTCACGGCGTGCAGCGACTGCCTTACAGCCAAATGGCCGTATTGTACCGCACCAATGCACAAAGCCGCATCTTCGAAGAAGCCCTGCGCAAGAAGATGATACCTTACCGCATCTATGGCGGGCGTTCTTTCTACGACCGCAAGGAAGTGCGCGACGTGCTGGCTTATTTCCGGCTAATTGTCAACCCAAACGACGAAGAAGCCTTTAAACGTATCGTCAATTACCCGTCGCGTGGCATCGGTGACGTTACTTTGGGAAAAGTAGTCAGAGCGGCAGCTGAGCAAAACTGTGGTGTGTGGGACGTGCTGGAACGTCCGAAAGAATTGGGCCTTGATGTCAGTGCCGGCACTCTGGGTAAGTTGGAGAAATTCCGTGCTATGATGGCCGATTTCATGCAAGTGCGCGACCAAGCTGATGCTTACGTGCTGGGTAACCGTGTTATTCGCGAGAGCGGGCTACATGGCGAGGCCTATCGCAACAATTTGCCGGAGAATAAAGAAATGCAGGACAACTTGTCGGAACTTCTCAACGGTATGCATGCATTTGTGGAGCTGCAGCGTGAAGTTGGCGACTCCGAGCACGTTTTTCTGGCCGACTATCTGAGTGAAGTGGCCCTCCTGAGCGATACTGACGACCGTGAGACCGAAGGTAAGGACATGGTTACGCTGATGACGGTACACGCTGCCAAAGGTTTGGAGTTTGATGCCATATTTGTGGCCGGCATGGAGGAAAATCTGTTTCCCAATGCCATGTCTATGAACTCTCAGCGCGAACTGGAAGAGGAGCGGCGTCTGTTCTACGTGGCCATAACCCGCGCCCGCAAGTACTGTTTCCTGAGTTGCGCCAAAATGCGTTTCCGTTACGGCTCGATGGATTTCTGTGAGCCGAGCCGGTTTCTGAAAGAAATCGACAAACGTTTCATCCGGATGGAGATGAAGTCGGAGCCTAAGGGCAGTGACCGTGGTTTCGGCGGCACTTCGTCGCGTTTTGCCGAAACGACGGCCAATAAGCGTTCCGGCTTGTCAGCGGTCGGTCCGGCTATGCCGGTCGCTCCACGCCGTTTGCGCCCGATGCCTTCAAATAATGATGTGAAGACGGAGGGCGAGTCGCATCAAAGCCTGCACACGCCCAATGGTGTCATCCGTGTAGGCCAGCACGTCGTTCACGACCGCTTTGGCGAAGGTTCCGTGTTAGCTCTTGAGGGAACTAACGAGATGGTAAAAGCGCGTATCCGGTTTGTGAATATGGGCGAGAAGACACTTCTGTTGAAATTTGCCAAACTGAAATTTTTGGATTAAGCTGTTGCGAACGATAATCTTTGAATTATGAGAAAGAAAAAAGCCTTGCCGCTCTTTGAGCGGGTGACAATAACCGATGTAGGTGCCGAAGGCAAAGCGGTAGCTCGCGTAAACGACTTGGTCGTCTTTGTTCCTTATGCTGTTCCTGGCGATGTGGTGGACCTGCAAGTGACACGCAAGAAACACAGCTATTGTGAAGCGAAAGTGGTGAAATATCATACTCTTTCGCAAGAACGCATTGAGCCGTTCTGTAAGCATTTCGGTGTGTGCGGAGGCTGTAAATGGCAGTGCCTAAGTTACGAACGTCAGTTGTTTTATAAGCAGAAACAAGTGGTAGATCACTTGACGCGTATCGGTAAGGTGGCTTTGCCGGAACCTACATCCATCATAGGCGCGCCTAAGACGGAGATGTATCGGAATAAGATTGAGTTCAGTTTTAGCAACAAGCGTTGGCTCACGGCTGAAGAGGTGGCTGAGGATGTGAAATACGACAACATGAATGCCGTGGGCTTCCATATTCCCGGTGCTTTTGACAAGGTGCTTGACATAGAAACGTGTTATCTGATGGATGACCTTCAAAATCGTGTGCGCAATGGCGTAAGGCAATATGCTGTTGAACATGGCATCAGTTTCTTCGATTTGCGGGCACAGACAGGTGTGTTGCGCGATATGATATTCCGCACTTCAAACAGCGGGGAAGTGATGCTGGTGTTCCAATTCCATATTACGAACGAGGCGGAACAGCGCCAAGCCGACAGTGTGCTTGACTATGTGGGCCGGTTTGACGAGATAACCACGTTGGTGTGGGTGAACAACCTGAAGTGTAACGACACCATGGGCGATCTGGACCTGCATGTGGCCAAAGGGGTAGGCTATGTGTACGAACTTATGGAAGACCTGAAGTTCAAGGTCGGTCCCAAGAGTTTCTATCAGACCAATAACGACCAGGCATACAATCTCTATAAAGTGGTACGCGATTATTGCGCCCTCACAGGTGAGGAACTGGTGTATGATTTATACACCGGAACAGGCACGATAGCCAACTTTGTCGCCCGCCAGGCCAAGCACGTCGTCGGCATAGAGTATGTGCCCGAGGCCATAGAAGATGCCAAAGAAAATGCCGCGCTGAATAATATCGGCAATGTGACGTTTTTGGCCGGTGACATGAAAGACATACTCACTCCAGAGTTCATTCAGACACACGGACGTCCTGACGTGATTATCACAGACCCGCCTCGCGCCGGTATGCATCCCGATGTGCTGAAAACCATATTGCTTGCTGCGCCGAAACGCATTGTGTATGTCAGCTGCAACCCTGCCACGCAGGCCCGCGACTTGTCTGTGCTGGATGCCGAATACCGTGTGGCTGCCTTTCAACCGGTTGATATGTTCCCGCACACGCAGCACATTGAAAATGTGGTCTTGATGGAGCGCCGATGACCGTACAAGCCAAACATAATCCAGTAGTATCCCGCCGTCTTGCGCAATATGCCGGGGCGTGCGACTGGGATGGCATGCTATCATATCTGCAAGGACTGACGCACTCACAGTTCCGTGCAGCCGGTCTGGCGTTGGAACATGAGGTGCTGCCGTGTCTTTCCCACGATGACTTTTGGACATGTTTCCTACACATAGTTCCCGAAGAATCTAAAGCTTATCTGATGACTTTCCTGAAAGCCGCCGTGCGCAATTACCGCGAAGGACGCCTGAAAATGGAGCATCCTGCCCTCCATGAGTTTGGCAAGTTGGTAGTATCTGAAGAACGTCTGGTGGATGAAAGGAAATTTTTGCAGACGTGCCTGCCTGTGGTGCGCTCGGTAGAGGAAGTGACATCGTTGCTCAATTGTTTTGGGGTGGAAGAGCCGCAACGGATAATAGCATATCTGTTGCCGGTGAATACGCCCGAGTGTTACTTCGTACTGTTCCAGCTGTTGAGGAAAATGGATCACGTTCCCGTACTTCTCACTGGCATCTGCACAAAACTGATGCGCGAAGGCTCCGACATGGCCTTCAATCTGGTAAGTATTCTGAAGTGTTATTTTGATTTGCCTCAAGTCAAGGGTGCCTTCTCGTTGAAACTGGACGCCTATGAACTGTCACGGATAGAGACGTCGTTTGAGGCCTTCAGAGCTATCTTGACACGCGTATAAACAAAGGCGGCTGCTCCATCAACATTGAGGAACAGCCGCCTTCGACTATTTGATCTCGTCTTCTTCTTTCATGTCAATCTCATGATTCTCTGAATCGTAGAAAACGTATTGCAGGAATGCGAGGCTTTGGTCGGGGATGATTTTCAGTCCAAATCCAAATTTCATCTGCCACTTTCGTTTTAGGGAAACAAAGCCTTTGTCAATGAAAGCGGCAACGTAGGGATGGACGTGCAAACGAACCTTTTTTACACCCAGATCATTTACAAGGATCGCTATTTTGCTCTCCAATTTGTCCGTAAACAGCACACTGGACTTGACCACACCTGTGCCGAAACATGAGGGGCACGTCTCGTCAACCGTTACGTCCATGGCCGGACGAACGCGCTGACGGGTGATTTGCATAAGTCCAAACTTGCTTAATGGCAGGATGTTGTGCTTCGAACGGTCCTGTTTCATGTTTTCTTTCATCCGTTCATATAGCGCCTGCCTGTTTTCGGCCTTTTTCATGTCTATGAAATCCACGACGATGATGCCGCCCATATCTCTCAGGCGCAGTTGGCGCGCAAGTTCGTCGGCTGCACCAAGGTTTACGTCAAGGGCATTGGCTTCCTGTCCGTCGGCACTCTTTGAGCGGTTTCCGCTGTTCACGTCCACCACGTGGAGGGCTTCTGTGTGCTCGATAATCAGGTAGGCGCCATGTTTGTATGTGACGGTGCGTCCGAAGAGGGCTTTGATCTGCTTGGTGACGTTGAAATTGTCAAATATGGGCACGTTGCCCGAATAGAGTTTGACGATGTCGTCGCGGTCGGGGGCAATCAGTTGGATATAGTCCTTAATTTCTTCAAACGTTGCTTTGTCGTTGACGTGGATTTGTTCAAATGTAGGATTAAAGAGGTCTCGGAGCAATGCTACGGTGCGGCTGGTTTCTTCATAAGCCATCTTTGGGAAAGCCGTGGCCTTTTGTATGGTCTTGATTGTGTTTTCCCAACGCTTGAGGAGCACCTTGAGTTCCTTGTCCAGTTCTGCCACCCGCTTGTTCTCTGCCACGGTGCGCACGATGACGCCGAAGTTTTTCGGCCGGATGCTGTCCACCAATTGGCGCAGACGGGCGCGTTCGGCGGCAGAGCGGATCTTTGAGGATACGCTGACTTTGTCGTTGAAGGGAACGAGCACCAGCAGTCTGCCGGCAAACGACAGTTCGCAGGTCAGTCGGGGGCCTTTGGTTGAAATGGGCTCCTTGATAATCTGCACAAGAAGTTCCTGGCCTACTTTCAACGAGGTCTGCACACTGCCTTCTTTCTCCAGAGTAGTGTTCAGGTTAATCTTGCCCGGGTCTGGCAGGTGTTTGCGGTCGCTGGTGACCTGTTTCAGGAACTTTTCGTAGCAATGGAAGTTCGGACCTAAGTCCTGGTAGTGTAAAAAAGCGTCGCGTTCGTATCCGACGTTCACAAAACATGCATTCAGGCCAGGCATGAGTTTCTTTACCTTGGCCGCATAGATGTTGCCCACGGAGAAATTCTCCTCTTTCCCTTCCTTCTGAAGCTCGACGAGCTTCTTGTCTTCCAGAAGCGCAATGGATATCTCTTTGGGCCGGACGTCAACTACTACTTCGCTGGTCATAACTGTGCGATAACATTCAAATAAAGAACAAACCTGAAAAAGCGGCGCTCGCCTAAGGTTTGTTCTTTATATTGATGAACAAATTGCTTTACTTGTTCTTATGTCTGTTCTTTCTCAGTCTTTTTTTACGCTTGTGAGTTGACATCTTGTGTCTTTTTTTCTTTTTTCCGCTTGGCATAGTTGTGTAGTTAAACGGTTAATAAAATAATTTTTTGGGGTTTGTTTCAAAGATGTCTGTCGCGCAAACTTACTTCACGGCGTTGGAGAACGTCTTGGCCGGCTTGAAAGCGGGGATGTTGTGCTCCGGAATGATAATCGTCGTGTTCTTGGAAATATTGCGGGCTGTCTTGGGGGCTCTTCTCTTCAGGATGAAGCTACCGAAACCACGGAGGTAAACGTTGTTACCGCTAATGAGTGAACCCTTGACTGTGCTCATGAAAGCTTCAACAGCTACGAGAGCCGTTGCCTTGTCAATACCAGTTTTCTTTGAAATCTCGTTTACAATGTCTGCTTTAGTCATTTTGTTTTTAGTTTTTATTGTTGTACATTTAAAGTTTCGAGCTGCAAAGATAATGTTTTTTACTCGCTTATGCGCACATTCAGACAAAAAACTTTGAAAAAAATGATTTCTATCGTCCAAAATGCCCCTTTCCACCCGAAGTCTCCCGATTATACCTAATATTATATTTGTCAATAGCCGGAAAAGTCGCATGGCCTCATCTGGCGAGGGCGAATGGTAAAAAATCTTTACATTTCCCCGACAGAGGTCACATTTCGGCGTTCACAAGTGGGACTTCGTCGCGCAGAAACGGCGTTTCAAAATGACGAGGCGCCGCTTCTGTTTGGCTATGTTTGAGACTATGTGAAAATCAACGGATTACAAAACAACCAAAAAGTTTCTCAAAATTTTTGACACATTTGTCCTTTGGGCTACTTTAGACTGTTACACAGGTGTGGGGTGTTTCAGCATTCATTTAGGTTAATGGCGAGTGTGTACCTGCCAGCGCGGGCCATCCCCCTGAGCACGTCTTTGGAAGAGACGACAGACTGGCAGCCAGTGGTCTATCCGGTGAGGTTTTTTAGGAAATATGGCTGGTGCCTTCATTAAGATAGCAGACGGCTTCCTCAAGGAAGGTGCGGTCGGTTTCGTCGAAGGTGGCAAAATCGGTGCTGTCGATGTCAAGAACTGCACAGATGTTGCCTTGTGCATCGTGAACGGGAACGACGATTTCGCTGTGCGACAGGGAAGAGCAGGCCATGTGTCCCGGAAACTGGTGGACGTCGGGCACAACCAGCGTGCGGCCTTCTTGCCATGCCGTTCCGCAGACGCCACGTCCCCGTGCAATGCGCGTGCAAGCGATGGGCCCTTGGAATGGACCGAGTACAAGTTGATCACCGATGACACGGTAGAATCCGGTCCAGAAGAAATGCATCGTTTCGTGGAGCAAGGCGCAGAAATTGGCCATGCGGCAGATGGGGTCTGGCTCGTCGGCCATGAGGGCGCGCAGCTGGGGCAAAAGAGATTGGTACTGTTCAGTCTTTGTCATGTGACGGAATGTTTTCTTTGAGCAAATCGGGACGCAGGCGTCGGGTGCGCTCAAGGCTTTGGGTCAGTTCCCATTCCTTGATTTTGGCTTCATGGCCGCTGAGGAGTACGTCGGGAACGCGCCACCCTTTGTACTCTGCCGGACGTGTATAGACGGGTGCGGCAAGCAGGTTGTCCTGGAACGAATCGGAGAGGGCGCTTTGCTCGTCACCGATGACGCCGGGAATGATGCGCACCACGGCGTCGGCGATGGCGGCAGCCGCCAGTTCACCTCCGGTGAGCACGTAGTCGCCTATGCTGATTTCTTTTGTAATGAGGTGTTCGCGGATGCGGTAATCCACCCCCTTGTAGTGGCCGCAGAGTATGATGATGTTTTCTGCGAGCGACAGTTCGTTGGCCATAGGTTGGTTAAACTGTTCTCCGTCGGGCGTAGTAAATATGATGTGGTCGTAGTGCCGTTCCGCCGTCAAGCGCGAGATGCAGTCGTCGATGGGCTGGCACTGCATGACCATGCCGGCAAAACCGCCGAATGGATAGTCGTCGACGCGGCGGTGCTTGTCTTTTGTATAGTCGCGGAGATTGTGCAGGTGGATTTCCACAAGGCCTTTCTTTTGGGCACGTGCCAGAATGGACTGGTTGACGAAGCCTTCGAGCATTTCGGGGAGGACGGTAATGATGTCAATTCGCATTTCATGAAATTTTACGGACAAAAGTACGCATTTATTGCGGAATTTGTTCTAATTTTGATACGTAAAAAGAAATAAGTCATGGATGATAAAGCGAGAATAGATGCGTTGCGCGAGTCTTTGCACCGTCATAACTATTTGTATTATGTAAAGAGCCAGCCCGAAATATCCGATCAGGAATTTGACGCCATGTTGAGGGAACTGACGGCGTTGGAGGCCCGCCATCCCGAGTGGTACGACCCCACATCGCCCACCCAGCGTGTAGGCAGCGACATCAGTCAGGACTTTCAGCAGGTGGCCCACAAATATCCGATGTTGTCATTGGCAAATACGTACAACCGTGCCGACGTGGAAACCTTCTTCGGCCGTGTTGCATCGGGTTTGGAAGGGCAGCCGTTTGAGGTGTGTTGTGAATTGAAATTCGATGGTTTGTCCATCTCGCTGACATACGAGGATGGGGCGTTCGTAAGGGCGGTGACGCGTGGCGACGGTGCCCAGGGCGACGATGTAACTGAGAACATCAAGACCATACGTTCCATTCCGCTGCGTCTGAGCGGAAACTATTTGCCTTCATTCGAGATACGCGGCGAGGTTCTTATGCCATGGCAGAGTTTTGAAGCATTGAACGCTGAGCGTGAGGCCCACGGTGAGATGTTGTTCGCCAATCCGCGCAATGCGGCATCGGGTACGCTCAAGAGCAAGAACTCCACTGTGGTGGCTGCGCGCAAGTTGGATGCATATCTGTACTACCTCCTGGGCGAGAACCTGCCTTCCGACAGCCACTATGAGAATATGCAGCAGGCCGGTCTTTGGGGATTCAAGATTTCAGATGCCATGCGTAAGGTGAAAACCATGGATGAAATCTTTGAATTCATAGATTATTGGGACAAGGAGCGGAGTCATCTGCCGGTAGCCACCGATGGCATCGTGCTGAAGGTGGATTCTCTGAAACAGCAGGAACAACTTGGTTATACTGCCAAGACTCCGCGTTGGGCCATTGCCTATAAGTTTCAGGCAGAGCGGGCACGCACGCGTTTGAAAGATGTTATTTACCAGGTGGGCCGTACTGGTGCCGTCACTCCCGTAGCTGACATGGAGCCAGTCCTACTGGCCGGCACGGTGGTCAAACGTGCCTCGTTGCACAATCAGGATATTTTGGAACAGATGGACCTCCACAAGGGCGACTTCGTGTATGTGGAGAAAGCCGGTGAGATTATTCCGCAGATTGTTGGCGTTGACAAGACGGCCGATGATTATGGTCGGGGCGAGCAAGTCCGATTTATAAAAAACTGTCCCGAATGTGGAGCGCCCTTAGTCCGATATGAGGGCGAAGCCGCCTCATATTGTCCTAACGACACGTCGTGTCCTCCGCAGCTGAAGGGTAGAATAGTCCATTTTATCAGTCGTGAGGCCATGAACATCGAGTCGCTTGGCCCTGAAACAGTGGAAGCCTATTTCGAGACCGGACTTGTGCACGATGTGGCCGATTTATACTCGCTGAAAGTTTCAGATTTGAGCGGTCAGTACGGGACAAAAATCAAGTCAGCCCAGAAAGCCGTCGAGAGTATTGCCCAGAGCAAACAGGTTTCCTTTGATCGCACGCTCTATGCCCTTGGCATACGTTTTGTAGGAAAGGTCGTGGCAAAACAGTTGGCGCGCCATTTCAAAACAATCGACGCTTTGGAGCAGGCCACAGTGGATGACATGCTTCAGGTGGAGGGCATTGGCGGAGCCATAGCCAACAGTGTGGTAACCTATTTCAGTGACGGGCGCAACCGTCAGCTGGTGGAACGCCTGAAAGAGGCCGGTCTGTGTTTTGAAATCAAAGAGAGCGCAGCCCCTGCCTCAGATGTGCTCGCAGGAATGAGCATTGTCATCAGCGGCGTCTTTGAAAAGCACAGCCGTGAGGAATATAAGGCGATGATTGAACAGTATGGAGGAAAAAATGTCTCAAGTATATCCAAGAACACCTCGTTTGTTCTCGCCGGTGACAACATGGGGCCGTCGAAACTCGAAAAAGCGCGGCAGTTGGGCGTACCCGTCAAGTCTGAAAACGAATTTCTGCAGATGATCGACGTCTCTCCCAAGCCCCAGAAGGCAGAAACGGGCTACCAGCCCCCCGTCGAGCAGAGCTTATTTTGATTTTATCGCCTGTACTTCCTGCTGAAACCAGGAGATTTTCATTATCTTTGCACCCAGAAACGAATGAAACCGATGGAGAACGTATTTAAAGGCTTCGGTGTGGCACTTGTCACCCCCTTCCGGCAGGATGGGAGTGTGGACTATGCGGCCTTGGGCCATTTAGTCGAGATGCAGTTGGGTGCAGGTGTGGACTTTTTCTGTGTACTCGGCAGTACCGCTGAAACACCCTGCTTGAGCAACGACGAAAAATTGTTGATAAAAGATTTTGTCATCAATCTGGTACGTGGCCGCGTGCCTATACTGCTCGGTTTCGGGGGGAATTGCACCCGGCATCTGGTGGATGAAGCCCGTGATTTCGACTTTACCGGTGTCGATGGCCTGCTTTCGGTGTGCCCTTTCTATAACAAACCGTCGCAGGAAGGTATTTTCCGTCACTATGAAGCTTTTGCCGCTGCCGTTGACCTGCCCATTGTGGCCTATAATGTGCCCGGGCGCTCCGGAGTCAATATCGAGGCTGCCACAACGCTGCGTATGGCCCGCGAAATACCCAATTTGGTGGCCATTAAAGAGGCATCGGGCTATCTATCTCAGATTAAAAAAATTTTAGAAGCCACTCCGGCCGGATTTAGTCTGATTAGCGGCGACGATGCCTTGACATACGAAATGCTGACACTTGGCGCCGGCGGCGTGATTTCAGTCGTAGGAAATGCGTTGCCAGCTTTGTTCGGCCAAATGGTTCACGATGCGATGGCGGGCAAGGTTTCTGCCGCCAAGGATATCAACATAAAATTAGGCGAAATTTACCCGTTGTTGAGTGTAGATGGTAATCCCGCCGGCATAAAAGCCCTGTTGTCTGCAATGCATCTGTGTGAAAACCGCCTGCGTCTGCCATTGACGCCGGCAAGAGCCGAAACCTGCACGCAGCTTCAGACAATAGCCAAGACTTTCTAAATCCTGATCCGACTTATTTCACGATGGCAGCAGCCACAATATTGCATACGAGGGAGCGCATGCGTGCTGCCGACGGTCCGTCGTGGGGATGAACGGAGTTTGTGAGGACAATGACGCTGACATCATTGACCGGGTCAATCACAATGCTGGTACCCGTGTAACCGGTATGGAAATAAGTTTCAGGAGCCAGCATGTCGCCGGCCGTATAGCCCAGGCCGTGGTTCCAACCCAGCGTGCGGCCCAGCGACAGTTCGTCTTCGGGCACGGTACGCAGCAGTTTGGCCGTAAGAGGTCCGAGAATGCGCTTGCCATTCCACGTTCCGCCGTTCTGAAGCATGGCACAGAAGGTGGCAATGTCGTCTGCCGTGGTGAAGAGTCCGGCATTGCCGCTGATACCTCCGTTCATGACGCGTGCAAGAGGGTCGTGCACTTGGCCACACAGCACCTGGCCGTTCTCCTGTACCTCGGTGGGCGCAATAGGAGCCCCGTTCAGATTGCCGGCATCGGGAGTGTTCACCCAATAGCCCTTGTCGTCGAGCCGGCAGGGCAGATAGTCGGTGTTGTTCATTGACAGCGGTTTGAATATGTTCTCCTTGGCAAAGTCCCGCAGGCTCTTGCCCGTGACATTCTCGACGATATTTTGCAGGGTAATGAAGTTCAGGCAGCTGTATTGCGTTTTTGTGCCGGGCTGAAAGTCACGTCGGCCTTGCGCAATCTGATTGATGAGGGCTTTAGGATTGGGACTGCCGAATTCTTTTTGCAGATAGGGCACGCTGGCATAGGGAGCGAGCCCCGAAGAGTGGGTCAAGAGGTGATGAATGCGGATAGTCACCTTCTGTTTGCCGTCTTCGCTCTGCCAATCTTTGAAACCGGGTATGAATTGGCTGACCGGGTCGTTCAGACGTAGGAATCCCATGTCGATAAGTTTCATGATGCTGGTGGCGGTACAGATTACCTTCGTGCATGAAGCCATGTCGAACGCCGTGTTTACGGTCATCGCCTCCTTTTGAGGCATGACGCGGCGATTACCATAGGCTTTCAGGTATGCCATTTTGCCATGGCGCACCACAGCCAGCACTACGCCGGGTGCATTGCCGTCGGCGACGGCCTTGTTTATGACACTGTCGCAGCGGTTGAGCACATGGCTGTCCATACCGACGTTTTCAGGTTTTGTCAGCGTGAGCTTCGCCGGCATCAGGCCGCATATCAGTGTGCAGGCCAATAGAGATAGCGTGAGTCTTCTCGTCATAATCTTCTTCGTTTGTCTGTTCCGTTTGTTTTTAGGTCTATTCTTTGTAGAGCAAGTATGGTTTCCGTTGCTCCTTGAAGCGTTTCACGTCGTCTTTCCACGTTTCCGCGATGGTTTTGGCGTCGAGTCCTTCGTCCAACATGGCTCGTATCTTCTTCGAACCTATGAGTTTTTCAAAGAACGAGGTAAGCACCCGTTTCTCCGTCTGATTTTTTGCGGAGAGTGTCCGGTATGTGTTTACCAGATATGTGAGATCGATGTGCTTACGGTAGAGAGAATCCAGCGGAAGTTGGCTCAAGTCTTCGCCGAAGCACCAGTTGTCCTGTTGTGTAGGCCGTTTGGCCCCCGGTCCGCTCTGAGGCCGGAAGCGGTAGGTCAGGTTTGTCAGTTCCGGATGTCCATATATTTGGAATGGTTTGTCGGTTCCGCGTCCCACACTTACGTCGGTCGCCTCGAAATAGCAGAGAGAGGCGTAGAGCAGTATGGATTGGAGGTTGGGAAGATTGGGTGAGGGGGGCACGGGTGGGGCGTAGCGTGTCTGATGTGTGTAGTGCTTGCACGGCACTACGGTCAGCCGGCATCGGCGTCCGTCCTTCAGCCACCCTTCTCCGTTGGCCATCAGCGCCAGTTCGCCCAACGTCAGCCCATGTACCACGGGGATGGGCAGCCATCCCACTCCGGAGCGCAGAGTCATGTCTAAGATGGGGCCATCTACGTAGTGCCCGTTCGGATTGGGGCGGTCGAGCACGATAACCGGCTTGTCCCTGTCGGTACATGCGTCCATCAGGTGGCACAGGGTCACATAATAGGTGTAATAGCGCAGTCCCACGTCCTGAATGTCGGCTACGAGCACGTCATATTCGGGAGCCGAGGCCAGAGCCTTGCTCAGCGGTTGGCCATAGAGCGACACGATGGTGACACCCGTCTTTTCGTCCGTGCTGCTGCCCACTACCTCGCCGGCATCGGCCGTTCCGCGGAATCCGTGTTCGGGACTGAAGATGCAAGCCACGTTGACGCCGCTCCTGAGCAGCAGGTCGAGCACGTGTTCTTTGCCTGCCAGCCCGGTATGATTGCTGAAGAGCGCCACACGTTGGCCTTTGAGCATCGGGAGATAGAGTTTCGTACGCAGGTCGCCCGTTACAACGCCGCTCTTCCAGGGCGTGCGCTTGGCGGTAAGCGTTGCGGGGGCCACCAGCAGGGCTATGGCCAGCAGAAGAATGAATCTGTGCTTCTTGTTCATCGGTTTTACGTATTGCTTTGCCCTGCAAATTTAACGAAAAGCCGGCAAACAGCCCCCCATTCCCCAAATGATTCTTGCACGTCGGGGCGCGGGCGGCGCGATATCGGATAAAATTCTCCATATATCGGACTTCGGACAATTTATATCCGATATTGTTTTTTTGAAGTCCGATATCGTGCAGTGTGTCCATTTATTTGTATCTTTGTAGTCAAACTCTAAATTTAAAACAAAAAAGAAGAATATGAAGAAACAAATGATTGCAATGGCACTGTGCCTTCTGGCAGCCATCGGCTCAAATGCCAAGGACTACACAGTGAAGTCGCCCGACCAGAAAGTGGTGGTGACAGTGACGGAAAACGGTGGACTGAGCTACAACCTCAGCTACGACGGACAGGAACTGGTTAAAAACTCTCCGATAGGGCTTACCCTGAATCTTCAGGGCAAGACGGTGGCCGCCAAAGCGGTGAAAAAAGCCAAGACATCGGCACACAAGGGCACGATACAGGCCGTCATCTACAAGAAAAACGTTGTAGAGGACAACTATAATGAACTGGCGCTGACGCTTAACGACGGTGTGTCGCTTCTGGTCCGTGCTTACGATGACGGTGCCGCCTATCGCTTCGTTTCAACCCAAAAGAAAGACTACGTGGTGGAAAATGAACAGGCCTCGTTCAATTTTGCACAGGACTGGTCCGTATATATGCCCTACACAAATTCGAGTGGCACGATAGAACAACAGTATAGGACCTCGTTTGAGAATACTTACACCCACACGGAACTCTCCAAACTTGACAATAGTCATTTGGCTTTCATCCCATTCATCGTTGAAGCTGAAAATGACGTGAAGGTAGTGGTGAGCGAAGCCGACCTGGAAGATTATCCCGGCATGTTCGTGCTGAACAAATCGGGCAAGGCCGGCGTTGAAGGCGTGTTTGCCCCCTATCCGAAAGACGTGGTGCAGGGCGGACACAACAAGCTCCAACTTCTGGTCAAGAGTCGCGAAAACTATATCGCAAAAGGCAAGAAGGGTGTCAAGAATATGCCGTGGCGAATCTTTAGTATCAGCACCGAAGACAAGCAACTGCTCAACGATGATATGGTCTATCGTCTCGCATCTCCCAACCGCATCGGTGCAACAGACTGGATAAAGCCCGGCAAAGTGGCTTGGGAATGGTGGAACTGCTGGGGTGTTTACAACGTAAACTTTACTTCGGGCATCAACAACGAAACCTATAAATACTATATCGACTTTGCCTCGAAGTATGGCATAGAATACGTCATCTTGGACGAAGGTTGGGCCGTGAACCTGCAGGCTGACCTGTTCCAAATCGTACCTGAGATTGACCTTAAAGGCTTGGTGGACTATGCCAAGTCGAAGAACGTGGGCATCATTCTTTGGGCCGGTTGGTACGCTTTCGAACGTGACATGGAGCGTGTTTGCAAAGAATACAGCGAAATGGGCGTAAAGGGGTTCAAGGTGGACTTCATGGACCGCGACGACGCACTTATGGTGAGCGAAATCTATAAAGCGGCCGAGGTAGCGGCAAAATATAAATTGATGCTCGATTTCCACGGCATGTACAAGCCGACCGGTTTGCAGCGCACCTATCCTAATGTGATCAACTTTGAAGGTGTGGCCGGCCTTGAGCAGAACAAGTGGTCGAAAGTGGAAGATCACGACCAGGTAACCTATGATGTTGTCATTCCGTTCGCACGTATGCTGGCCGGTCCCATGGATTATACGCAGGGGGCCATGCTTAATGCTACCAAAGGCGGATACCGCCCCAACTATTACGAACCTATGAGCCAGGGAACCCGCGTTCACCAGCTCGCAGAATACACTGTGTTCCTCTCTCCGCTGAACATGCTTTGCGACAGCCCCACGCATTATGAGAAAGAGTCGGAGTGCACTTCGTTCATAGCCCAATGCCCCGTGGTTTGGGACGAAACTGTGCCTCTCGAAAGCAAGATTGGCGAATACGTAGCCGTAGCCCGTCGCAGTGGAAACACATGGTACATTGCCGCAATCAATAACTGGAAGGCCCGATTCCTGACATTGGACGTGTCTTCCCTGAATTTGGCAGGTAAAACGGGCGATGTGTTCACTGACGGATATAATGCCGGAAAAATTCCATCAGACTACCGCCGCGAAAACACCGTGATTCCTGCTGACGGCAAGCTGAAAATCCACATGCATAGCGGAGGTGGCTATGTGATGAAGGTACAAAGGTAAGGCGAAAACAGATTAGCTGTAGATTAAATAGGGCACAATGCCGGCTGTATGGGCGGCATTGTGCTTTACCTTTTAATAATATAAAACTATATACGATGAAGAAATTTTTATGTCTGACATTGATTTGTCTAACTGCGACATGGTCGCAAGCAAAGGGCACATACACCAGCGCATCTGCAACGGCCCGTGCCCTGGCCGAAAGATTGTTGGCCGGTGAAGCCAGCCGCTTTGAGTTTCGCGAGCTTCCGGTGGCCGTTGACTCGTTTACGCTCTCCAGCGAAGGGGATAAAATTGTCATCGAAGGCAATAACGCCAACTCCATGGCCGTCGGTCTGAATTACTACTTGGAGAACTATTGCCTCACCACCGTTTCGTGGTTTGCCAGCGACCCCATAGAAATGCCCAAGAGCCTTCCGCCGGTGGACAAGAAGGTGGGGGCGCAGGCCAAAGTGAAGATGCGCTTTTTTCTGAACTACTGCACCTACGGTTACACCATGCCGTTCTGGGGCTGGTCCGAGTGGGAACGCTTTATAGACTGGATGGCACTGAACGGCGTGAACATGCCGTTGGCCATCACCGGCCAGGAGAGCATCTGGTACAACGTGTGGCGGAAATTGGGCCTCAAAGACGACGAGATACGCAGCTATTTCACCGGTCCGGCCCACTTGCCCTGGCACAGAATGAGCAACATTGACGCTTGGCAGGGCCCGCTGCCGAAGAGCTGGCTTGAAAATCAGAAGACGTTGCAGAAGCAAATTGTCAGCAGGGAGCGCGAACTGAACATGACGCCTGTTCTGCCAGCCTTTGCCGGACATATCCCCGGCGCTCTGCGGCGACTGTATCCCAATCTGAAGGCTACCGACGTTTCTCGTTGGGCTGGATTTGAGAAAAACTACAGTTGTACGTTCCTGAACCCGCTTGACCCGCTCTTTCCCAAAATTCAGAAAGCCTATCTTCAAGAACAGACAAAACTGTACGGAACTGACCACATCTACGGCGTAGATCCCTTCAACGAAGTTGACCCTCCCACATGGCAAGAGGACTCTTTGAGCATCATCTCCAAACTCATTTATGAGTCTCTCACATCTGTTGACAAGGAAGCCCGATGGCTTCAGATGGGATGGCTTTTTCATTTCGACGCAGCCCATTGGACGCAGCCGCGTGTCAAAGCTCTCTTGCGCGGAGTGCCACAAGACAAACTCATTATGCTGGATTATTTCTGCGATGCCAATGAAGTGTGGAAGAAAACTGAGAGTTTCTACGGCCAACCCTTTATCTGGTGCTATTTAGGTAACTTTGGGGGCAACATACATCTGAATGCCAATTTCGATGCTATCAGTAAGAAAATCGCAAATACGTTCGAGAAGGACAGTATAGGGAATTTCTCCGGCATTGGCTCAACGTTGGAAGGTTTTGACGTGAATCAGTGTGCATTTGAATTCGTACTTAGCAAGGCGTGGAACCTACCATTGAGCGACGATGAATGGATATGCCGGTTGGCAGATCGGCGTTACGGTGAAGTAAACTCTGATGTTCGTGATGCCCGTCTCCTACTTAGGTGGCACGCATCTGAAGGTGATTGCTCCGCAATTACGCAGAATCCGGTGCTCAAAAGCCAGAATTTTACGTTTATGAAGGAGAAGTCGTGCGTTATAGAGCTTCAGGCGCTCCGCAAGTTGCTCAGTGTGCCCAACACGGGGCGTGATGCCTATGTCTTTGATGTGGTTAATCTGGGACGTGACCTGCTTGGGTGGAAATTTCGTGAGGAACGCGACCGTTTAATCGATGCATACGAAGCCAAAAATCTGACAGAGGCCGAGGCCCATGCGAAGATGATGCGCAGTTTGTTGCGCGATGTTGACGCCTTGTTGGCTTGTCATTCCACGTTCTCGTTGGAAGAGTGGATTAACAAGGCACGGAAGTTTGGCACATCGGCTGCCGAGGCCGATTACTTTGAAGAAAACGCCCGTACGTTAATCACGGTTTGGGGCGGCTCGTTGTTGGACTATGCCAGGAGGGACTGGTGTGGACTGGTCAGCACCTATTATGCGCCCAGATGGGAGAATTTCATGAACGAAATCATTTCTGCCATCAAGGAGAACCGCTCCTATGACGGCGGCAAGGTAGGTGAGATGAACAAGACGCTTAATTGGAACTTTATCAAGCCATCCACGCCGGTGAACTATTCGCCTAAGCAGGACGGAGTGGCCCTCTGCCGGCAACTGATCAGAAAATATTTCGGCGATGTTTAGTTTATATCCCGGTTATAAAAGGTCCCCGTGCTGGCACGGGGACCTTTTTGTTTCTTATGTCAGATATGGTGTGACGTATGTCAAGTATAGGTAGAACTAAGTCCGTCAGAAGTCGAACAATGAGCCGTATGTGAGAGACGATGTGTCTTTTTCTTCTTCCGGTTCTTCTTTTTCTTCATCTGGAAATAGACCTAATGATTCCTCTTGCGGCTGTGGCTCGGCCTCTTCCGTTTGTTCTTCGGGCAATATGCCGAGGTCTTCATACTGTCGCTCTTCTGCTTCCGTCAAGTCTTCAGTTAATGCTTCTATGGGATGATATGTTCCGTTGAACAATTGGGTGCGATAGCTGATTTGTTGCTTATAGTCTTCCTTTTCTTTGTCTGACAGGAACGAATTGTCAACCAGCGTGAGCACATCTTCGGGCAGGGTCGTAAAAGGCTTGAGCAAACGTTCGGCACGTTCCTCGCGCAAGCCGATAAGCAGGGCGAAACGCATGAAATCTTCGTGACACGGATGCCCCGTTTCCTCATAGTAGCCGCTTTTTTCAAATTGGAGGGCAAAATCGTGTGTTTCCTCTGAAGGCAATGCGGGTATGATGGCCGTATTGACGAGATGGCGTGCCGGAGCTATCTGATAGTCGCCCGGGTGCGGCTCATAGAGAGCAATAGAGCGCAGTCCGCAACTCTCATTGCAATAAATGTAGTTGAAAACTAAGGTTACGAAGAAACGTTCCAGGGCAACGGGCCACGCAGGTGCGATTTGCCTGATGACAGAGGCCACTTCCTGCCAACTGATGCTGCTATAGAGCGGCTGATCTTCGCTGATGTTCATAATAGTGGCGACATCTTTGACTTTTCTGCCCCTGTAGCTTTTCGTCTGACCGTATTGCGTCACGAAAAGGGGCTCTCCGTCGCGCGTGAAGCAGAGACCGTTTTGAATGGTTTGTATGTGGAATACCTGTGATGCTATCTGCATCGTCAGATGTTTGTTTGCCGCGATGGGAATGCGCTCATTGTGCGGGCCGGATACGAATTTTTCCAAAACATATCCGGGCTGCTGTTGCCTGCGGCAGATGCGCATGTTTCCACGTACGAGCATGGCGGGTACAGATTCGCGCTCTTCGGGCCAAGGAAAGGTTATCTCCGGTGTAGCCTTGTGGCCGTTGAAAAGATATTTGATGGCGATGGGCGAGTACCCGTCATAGCCTTCCGCCAGTGTGGCCGGACAAATGTTTTTGGTAGTCATAGTTTCACGATGGTTTGTTTAATGTTAGCCGAAAGTTCCAGTCCCAACACGACAAATAGTTTTTCAATTGTACTGATAGCCGGATTGCCTTGCCCGCGTTCGATATCCTTTACCGTAGCCAGGCCTACGCCGGCAATATCTGCCAAATCGTCTTGCGAAATGCGGAGCTCGGCGCGGCGTTCTTTGATTACTTTGCTCAAATCCATGTGATACAATCTTTAAGTTACCCTGCAAATGTAGGCATTTTTGTTGAATGAACAAAGAAATAAGTACATTTTGTTATACAAATACGATATAGGGCGCTCCAAGTCCGATATGGAGCGCCCTATGTGGGAGATAAAATGCCGTTTATCTGAGTCGCGGATTGAAACCTACGATCTGCCTGACTTCTTCCAAGGTCTTCACCACGTTTTCGCGGGCTTTTTCGGCACCGTGTCTGGCAACCTTTTCCAGCAGTTC
>JAEEGL012690561.1_pt1 | contig 42101 bp, 29 predicted proteins | sample 9134231 | NCBI WGS metagenome assembly JAEEGL01 (sample SAMN16246548, study PRJNA631951) | gut metagenome | biome: gut microbiome; feature: rumen; material: fiber-attached | host: Bos | place: Iran: Karaj | collected 2018-10
CACGATGCGGCAGGATATGTCCTTGTGGTGGCCATGGCCGAGCAGGTTGAATTTCTCGTCCGGGAAGAGGGGAGTGAGGAAATCGAACGGCACCCGGTCGCGGATGAATTCAGGCGTACGCCCGTTGATGTACTTGATCTTGACCAGCGGGAAATACTTGTCGCCTTCCTTCGGCGGACGGATCTCGCCGGTCACCGTATCGCCCGACTTCAGGGCGTTGTTCTTGATCTGCCCCTGCGAGACATAGATGTCGTCCGGGGAATTGAGGTAGTTGTAGTCGGAAGAACGGAGGAAACCGTAGCCGTCCGGCATGATCTCCAGGACGCCGGTCGCCTCGACCGTCCCTTCGAATTCGGGCTCCTGGGGACGCTGCTTGCCGCCGTTGTTCTGCTGCTGGCGGTTGTTCTGACGGAACGGCTTGCCGCCCTGACGGGGCGCCTCGACGGAAGGGTCCGGATGCTCGGACGGATCGCCCTTCAGGTCGTCGAACAGCTGGTGGATGAATTCCTTGGAATCGACGGATTGCGCCGCAGCGGCTTCACCGGCGGCTTCCGCCTTCTTTTCCACGGGAGCGTCCGCCTTTTCTTCCGCAGCGGCGGGCTGGGCCTTGGATTTGCGTCCGCGGCGGTTTCCTTTGCGCGGCTCTTCGGCGGCGGCAGGCGCGGGTTTCTCGGAATCGGCAGGCTGCGCGGGGGCAGGGGCTTCCGCTTTCTTTTCCGCCGCTTCGGGAGCGGCAGGCGTCTCCGCCGCCGGAGCGGCGGCCTGCTTCTTGGCAGGACGCCCGCGGCGCTTCTTTTCGACGGAAGCGGCGGCATCGGCCGCAGGCGCTTCCGCTTCCTTCTTTTCAGGCTTGGCCGCATCCTCGCCGGCAGCGGCCTTCTCGCTCTTTACGGCCTTCTCGGCCTTCGGGGCGGGGGCATCCGCCTTGGCCGGTTTTTCCGACGACTTGCGGGGCCGTCCGCGCTTGCGGGACTTGCCGTCGTCTTCGGGTTTGAGCGATTCGGCTTTCGCCTGAGCGTCCAATATCGCGTACGCCAGATTCTCGGCGTCCATTTTTTTCGTGTTCTTGATGTCATATCCCCGAGCGATGTCTTCAAGCTGCTCGGCGCTCATCTTGTTTAGATCGAATAAAGAATAAGGCATAAAAAAATCATTGATCCGGGAAAGAACCGGAAAGAAACATGAGCGTGTACGGTTAAGAATCCGCGTACACAAATGCAAATATAATAAAAAATATTAATAAGAAAAGAACTCCGGGCAAAAAAGGATCAATTGTCCCAGTAGCTCGAGCTTTTCTTGAACCGGAGCAGATCGGCGAGGGCCGAGGCGTTCGCGCAGATCAGGAAGGAATACGATTGGTACATGCCCGTGGGAATCCACGAAACCTGGATGTTGAAGCAGTGCAGGTCATACTTCGCGGAGAGCTGCGTCGTCGTCATCTTCATCATCATGAAATCCCATCCGGACTGCGCCTGGATCGACATCTTCGGCGTCAGCTGGACATTGCCGGACACACCCAGCGTCTGGGTGAAGCGGTCGTTGCGGACGAGCTGGTTGTTCGTGAACCGGTACGACCGGTTGAACTGGAACGAATAGTTGAAGTTCACCGACCAGGGCACGTTGGGGTTCGTATAGTACAGCCAGCCGCCGGGGATGTACTGTCCGGTGACCGGATGGTAGTAGATCCGCCGGTAATAGTCCGCAGGGTTGCCGCCGGTTTCACCGCCCGCGACGGTCATCGAGCCGTCGTTGCCCTTCAGCTGCCCCTTTCCCGAGAGGGAATAGGAGAGGGAGGCGCTGGCATTGGTCAGGCGGAGCGGAACGCCGGTCTGCATGATGTTGTACTTGTTGATCCGCCGGCCCTGCCCGTCGATGGCGTACGGGTCGAAGTTCAGGTTGCCGTTCATGCCGACCTTGCCGAAGACGGAGGTGGACATCGTCACGCCGACCGGATTCATCTTCAGGGAGTCGGCCAGGAAATTGTACCCGGTGCTCAGGTTCAGCTGGTCGAGGATCTTCACCTTCTTCGAGCCGCTGCCGGTCGTGTCGCTCGCGCTCCGCACCTTGGCTTCCAGATTGTTCGTCAGGGAGAACGTCATGGTGGCGGAACGGCCCTTTCCGGGCGCGCTGTTCACCTGCCCCGCATAGATGTTGTAGTCGTAGGTCTTCGCCACGCCCAGGGTGTCGATGTAGTTGAGCGTGCGCCATCCGTTGAACGCCTTGCCCTTCTCCGGGCTGATGCTGATGCCGATGTTCGGCGACATCACGTGGCGGATCGCCTGGATCTTGCTGCCCCGGCCGAAGTTGAACATGCCGTAGATGCGCGTGCTCATCTGCATCGAACCGGAATAGTTGTGCGTCGTTCCGAAGGTGCCGAACTGCCGGCCCATCTCGGTCTTGACGGAGTTGGTCTCCGGGTCGAAATACGCCTCGCTCTTGCGGAAGAACCAGTTCATGCCGTAATTGACGCTCGGCGTGAAATTCAGGTACTTGAGCAGGGTGAAGTTCGGCAGGCCGATCGTGAACGAGTGCGACATGCCGTTGCTGAACTTGTCGGTGAAGCCGGGCTGGCCGAACTCGGATGCCTTGAAGTTGATCTTGTTCTGCAGCGAGGTCGAATAGGCCAGCGAGAACTTCTCGTAGAACCGTTCCTTGCCGACGCGGTTCTTGATCTTGAAGGGATAGAAGCGCGAGACGCTGAAGGTCAGGTTCGGCAGCGTGAAGGAATAGGAACTGTCGCGGGAGTTCTGGCTGTGCAGGCCGTTGAGCGACAGGTTGAATTTGCCGTTCCAGTTCTTCGAATACGAAACCGAGGACGAGATCTGGTTCTGGAGCGCCTCGGAGACCGACCGCGAGTTGTAGCGGCTGTTCGACGGGCTGGAGAAGTTGACCGATGCGGAGAAGGAAGTCCCCGGGTGCGCCTTCGAGTCCTGCGAGTGCGACCACCGCACACCGAAGTTCTTGCTCTGGAAGAAGTCCGAACTCCCGCGTTCACCCGTCTGGTCGACGGAATAGTTGAACGCGAAGTTGCCGGAGAACTTGTACTTGACCATGTAGCGCGAGTTGACGTCGGCGGCCCAGGAACCGAGGGTGTAGATGTCGCCGGTCAGCGACAAGTCGAAGAAGTCGCCCATGACGAAGTACATGCCGGCGTCACGCAGATAGAAACCGCGCGCGTTCTCCTCGCCGAAAGTCGGCATCAGGAACCCCGTCGCACGTTCCGGCCGCTTGGGGATGAAGCCGAAGGGGATGGCGACCGGCAAGTCGACGTCCTCGACGACCAGGTGCGCCGGACCGAAGACCGTCTTCTGCGAAGGCTTCGTCACGACCTTCGCGGCGGAGAGTTTCAGGTAGTAATGCGGATGCTCGAGGTCGCAGACGGTGTACTTGCCCTGCGTGATGTTGATCGAGCGGTCCTCCATCATCTTGATGTTCTTTCCGTGGAGGATGCCGTCGTCCTCCTGCGTCACCATGTTGGTGATGAAGGACTTCCGGGAATTGAAGTTGTACCGGACCTCCTCCATCTCGAAGGTGTTGCCGTCCTGCTCCATCTTCGGGCGTCCGACCCATTCGCCTTCCAGGGAATCATAGGTGCCGCGCGCGAAGACCGTCCCGGTCGCCATGTCGTATTCCATGTAATCGGCCGTCAGCTTCATGTTGCCGTAGGTGACGGACACGTCGCCGTAGTAGTACATTTTCCGGCGGCCTTCCGCGAAATCCTGGCGGATGGAGTCCTTCGCGCCGGAGAAGGCGGGCCGGTCCAGGGAACTCTTGTGCAGCAGCTCGAGGGAATCCGCGGCGGCGCTGGAAGCCGAATCCGTGCGGCTGAGCAGCGAATCGGCGGGGGCGGTCAGCGAATCCGCGGCCGGGCGCAGGAGGGAGTCGGCGGAAAGGACGGAAAGCGTATCGGAACCGCGGCCGGAGAAACTCCGGGGACCGCGGGGGCGGCCCGTGACGGTGAACGTCAAGGCCGTGACCAGCACGAACACAAGCAGAAAGAGATATGTTTGTTTTCCGAAACGCAATTTTTTTCTAAATTTGCAAAAGACAAATATACGACTATTTTGCTTACCCATCGCAATTTTCTTGCCGTTCTTTCGGCATTCGCCCTCCTTTGGGCCGCATTTCCGGCCGCCGGACAGGACATCCGGCTGAAGACGGTCGTCATCGATCCGGGACATGGAGGAAAAGATGCCGGCTGCATCAGCCCGAGCGGAAAGACCATGGAGAAAACCATCGCGCTGGACATCGGCAGGCGCCTTTCCAGGAAGATCAAGGCCGGATGCCCGGACGTCAAAGTCGTGATGACCCGCACGGAGGACGTCTTCGTCGAACTGCAGGGGCGCGCCGACATCGCCAACCGCAGCGGCGCGGATCTTTTCATCTCCGTCCACGTCAATTCCGTCGAGAAGAAGCGGACGGGGCCGAACGGGTATTCCGTCCACATCCTGGGCCAGTACACGTCCAGGAACAAGGACCTCTACGCCGGGAACATGGACGTCGTGAAGCGCGAGAACTCCGTCATCCTCCTGGAGGACGACTACACCACGCGCTACGAAGGGTTCGATCCGTCCGACCCGGAGTCGTATATCTTCATGAACCTGATGCAGAATTCCAACCTGGAGCAGAGCCTGCTCTTCGCGCAGATGGTCGAAGAGGAAATGCGGGGCGGAGCGATCCGCGCCAGCCGCGGCATCTCGCAGGATCCGTTCTACGTCCTGTGGCGGACCGCCATGCCCGCCGTCCTCGTCGAGTGCGGCTTCATGTCCAATCCGGACGACCGGGCCGCCTTGATCAAGGAGGAGGGGAGGGAAAGGATCGCCTCGGACCTGTACGACGCCTTCGTGCGTTATAAGAAGAAGTACGACGGCGGCTCGAAGACGCAGCAGCCCCCATCCCGGGCGGCGGAACCCGCTCCGGCCCCTGACGAAGAGGCGAAGACCGAGACCGGCGCCCCGGACGGCGGTGTCCGCTACGGCGTCCAGGTCAGCGCCTCCTCGCGCAAGATGCCCGGGAACGACCCGTTCTTCCGCGGCGAGGCCTTCGAAGCGTTCCCGTCCGGGCAACTGTACAAGTATGTCGTCGGTCTTACGGACGACCCCGCCGAGGCGAAAGAAACCTTCGCCCGGATCAAGGACAAATTCCCCGGATCGTTCCTCGTCAAAATCGAGAACGGCACGCCCGTCCGGATGTGATAAACCGGTTTTACCATCCTTGCAGAATCTTGCAGCGAAGAAAAATCCATTTTGACCGAATTTAGAATTATTCTAAATTAGTAAATGGCTAAAATTCATGGGAGTTAGCGAAGAAAAACCGCCTGCATCGGTTGGAAATCAGCACTTTATAATTCCATTTTTAAGGGGCGCCCTCGTATAATTATAGCGATAAAAAAAAACATACGCAATAGAAAAAAAGATTTTTTATCAATAATTTTTCCGCCAATTTTGCAATACCTAAAGCAAGGCTGATTTCTTGCCGAAACAATGACTGAATTTTTACCGGAATGGCTGAATTGGAAAGACATATTTCCATATGGAACGCTTGTCTGCGCATCTTCGAGGAGAACGTGGACAAGAAGCAGTTCGCCGTCTGGTTCAAATCCATCGTCCCGGTCTCGTTCGAAGGCTCTACGCTGACGGTGGAAGTCCCGACCGATTTCTTCCGCGAATATCTCGAAAGCGCCTACCTGAAGATCATCAAGGCGACGCTGCGCCGGGTCATCGGCCCCGAGGCGCGCCTGGTGTACCGGGTGCATCCCGTCCGCAGGGAAGCGCCGATGGTCTATCCGGCCGCGACCGAGGAAGCGCCCGTGAACAAACCGGTCATGATCAACACGTTCCAGCCGGCCAGCAACCCGGGCCCCTTCGTCTTCCCGGGCATCCAGAAAGTGCAGATCCAGCCGCGTCTGAACCCTACGTATTGTTTCGACAACCTCGTGAAGGGGGAGTGCAACCGGATCGGCGTAACCGCCGGGCAGAACATCTCCGAGAAGCCGGGGAAAACGCCTTTCAACCCGTTGTTCATCTTCGGCGGATCGGGCCTCGGCAAGACGCACATCGCCCAGGCGATCGGCATCGCCATCCATGACCGGTATCCGGACCTTGTCGTCCTGTACGTCACCGGCAACGAGTTCAAAACCCAGTACGTGAACGCCATCAAGGTCAACAACAAGCTCTCCGACTTCATGGCCTTCTACATGCGGATCGACGTGCTCATCGTGGATGACATCCAGGAACTCATCGGCCCCGCTTCGCAGAACGCCTTCTTCAATATCTTCAATTACCTGCACCAGTCCGGCAAGCAGCTCGTCTTCACGTCCGACCGCGCGCCGGCCGACCTGGTCAACTTCGAGGAACGCCTGCTGTCCCGCTTCAAGTGGGGGCTTTCCGTCGAGCTCACGCGGCCCGACCAGGAAACGCGCCTGGCGATGCTCCGCTCCCGCTGTTTCCGGGAGGGCATCGACATCAGCGACGAGGTGCTCACCTTCCTGGCCGAACGGATCCGCACCAATTTCCGTGAACTGGAAGGGGCGCTGATCTCCCTCATCGCCAACGCCACGCTCTGCCAGAAGGAAGTGACGCGCGAACTGGCGGAGAAGATCACCGAGTCCATCGTCGGGGAAGACCAGACCGAAGTGACCATCGGGAAGGTCCAGGAAGTCGTCTGCGACTACTTCAACATCACGCGCGACACCCTGCTGTCCAAATCCCGCAAGCGCCAGATCGTCCAGGCCCGCCAGATCGCCATGTACATGAGCCGCAACCTCATCTCCGGCTGCTCCCTGTCCACCATCGGCATGGAGCTCGGCGGGAAGGACCATGCGACCGTCCTGCACGCCTGCACGACGGTTTCCGACCTGATGTCCACGGACAAGACGTTCCGGCAGTATGTCACCGATATCGAGAAGATGCTCGTTCCCGCCGGCCGCTGACGCCGGCTTTTCCGTTTTCGGGCATCCGCATACCCATTGAAACAGAACAAAGATGATGAATTCGGAAAGAATCCTGGAAATATTCAAGGAAATCACCCGGATCCCGCGGGAGTCCGGACACGAAGAACAGATGCAGGCCTATCTGCAGGATTTCGCCCGCGCACACGCGCTTGCGTGCCGTACCGACGCCGTCGGCAACGTCTGCATCACCAAGGAGGCGGCTCCCGGAAAGGAGCAGGCGCCGACGCTGGTGCTTCAGGGGCACCAGGACATGGTCTGTGAAAAGCTGAAGGGCTCCACGCACGACTTCGCCAAAGACCCGGTCGAGTATGTGATCGAGGACGGGTGGATGATTGCCAAGGAAACGACCCTGGGGGCCGACGACGGCATCGGCGTGGCCGCCATGCTCGCCCTGCTGGAAAGCGACCTGCCCACCGGCCGCCTCGAATGCGTTTTCACCGTCTCCGAGGAAACGGGCATGGACGGCGCCTTCGGCATGGACCCCGGCTTCTTCACGGGCCGGACCCTCATCAACCTCGATTCCGAAGACGAAGGACAGCTGTTCATCGGCTGCGCCGGCGGCCTCGACACCTTCGCGACCTTCCGCTATGCGACGGAAGCGCTCCGGCCGGGGTACCGGACGGCCGTGCTCCGCATCGCCGGCGCCCTCGGCGGACACAGCGGCGACGACATCGACAAGGAGCGGATCAACGCCGTACAGACGATGGCGCGGTTCCTCGATGCGGAATACGCCTGCGGCCTGCAGCTGATCCACCTGGAAGGCGGCGGAAAGCCGAACGCGATCGCCCGCGAGTGCGAAGCCGTGGTGGCCGTACCCGACCCGGAGGCGACCGCCCGCCGCTTCGCCGCTTTCGGCGAGGAAGTCCGCGCCGAGCATTTCCAGTCCGATCCGGACGCCCGCTTCACCCTCGAAGCGGCCCCGGCGGCGCTTTCTCCGGTGGCGGACGCGGACGCCCTGCGCCTGATCCGCGCGCTCTTCGCCTGCCCGCACGGCGTCGAAGCGATGAGCCAGGACATTCCCGGCCTCGTGGAAACGTCCACCAATCTGGCCTCCATCCGCATGGGGGAGGGCGAGGCGCACATCGTCACCAGCCAGCGGAGCGCCACGGCATCCGCCCGCAAGATGATGGGGGCCAAGGTGGCCGCCCATTTCCTGCTGGCCGGCGCCGAGGTCGAACACGCGTCGGAATACCCCGGCTGGAAGCCCAACCTGCACTCGAAGATCCTGGAAGTCAGCGTGGCCTCGTACCGCGCGCTCTTCCGGACGGAACCCGAAGTCAAGGCGATCCACGCCGGCCTGGAATGCGGTCTCTTCGGCGAGAAGTTCGGCGACCTGGACATGATCTCCTTCGGTCCCACCCTCCGCGGCGTGCATACGCCCGGAGAGCGGCTCGACCTGGCTTCCCTGGAGAAATTCACGCGGCACCTGGCCGACGTCGTCCTCCGTTTTCAGCAATAGAAAAGAAAAAGACATGATACAAATCGCACCCTCCATCCTTTCGGGCAATTTCCTGCACCTGGAGCCCGACCTGAAAATGATCAACGAACACGCGGACCTCATCCACATCGATGTGATGGACGGCAGCCTGGTCCCCAACATCTCCTTCGGTTTCCCGGTGATGGAGGCCATCGCCAAGGTCATCGAAGTGCCGATGGACGTCCACCTGATGATCGTCCATCCCGAGAAATACATCGAGCGTTTCGCCAAAGCCGGCGCGCAGATGATCAGCTTCCATCTGGAAGCGGCCGACGAGGCCGGCATCGACGCCGGAGAGATCCTCGACCTGGTACATCGCTGCGGCGCGAAGGCCGGCCTCGCCATCGACCCCGATGTCCCGGTCGAGCGGCTGTACCCGTATATCGAAAAAACGGACTTCTTCCTGATCATGTCCGTGTTCGCCGGATTCGGCGGACAGAAATTCATCGAAGCATCCCTCGGCCGCATCCGTCAGCTGCATGATGAAATGGAGCGCAGGGGAGTCCGGCGGCCCATCGAGGTCGACGGCGGCGTATCCGCGGCGAACGCGGCGCTGCTGGCCGACGCCGGGGCGGAAATCCTCGTGGCGGGCAGTTCGGTGTTCAAGGCGGCGGATCCCGCGGAAGCGATTGCGCAGATGCGCGTCAGATAACGAAGCTTATCTCTTTGAAGGCGAACGACTCCCGTTCGCCTTTTTCATTTTCGAGCAGCAGCCTTCCGTTCTCGTCCACGTCGCGGATCCGGGCCTGGAAACGGGCTCCGTCGGCGCAGCGGACGTATTCGTGGCGCTCGTCGAGACGGTACAGGGACGCGCGGTACCGGCGGGCCTGCTCCGCCGTTCCGGACGGGTCCGCCAGGGCCTCCAGCGCCGAGGCCAGGAAACCGCACAGCGTCTCGAGTTCCGCCTCGGGCGCGTAGGTCTCTCCGGTCACGAGCGACATCGAGACCGGGTTCACGAGTTCAGGGAGGAAGGCGCGCTGGTTGACATTCAGTCCGATGCCGATGACGCTGGCCCGGACGAGGCCGTCCTGCAGGGTGTTCTCGACAAGCATGCCGCAGATCTTCCGGTTGCGGACATAGATGTCGTTCGGCCACTTGATCCGCGCCGCGACCGAACGGTGCTCCAGATAGTCGCGCACGGCGAGCGCGGCGGCGCGGGAAATCCCGAAGGCAGCCGTGGCAGGAAGGGGGAACCCGGGCTTGTAAACGAGCGAGAAAGTCAGGTTCTCGCCGGGGGCCGCGTGCCACCGGTTGCCCCGCTGCCCGCGCCCGGCCGTCTGCTCCCGGGCGGCCAGGACTGACAAATTGTCAAGTTGCGCCAACCGCCTCAGGGCCTCGTCATTCGTGGAATCCAACGATTCGAACCACAGTATCCGGGCAGATTCTTTCATTGGTTCAGAATTTGTCTTATCTTTGTAAATTGTAATAATAGTGCAAATTTAACAGTTTTTTTATATGATTACACACGACCTCAGGGTGATGGCGGACGCCATGCTCGACAAGAAAGCGCAGAACGTCGTCGACATCGACCTCCGGCAGATCGGGACGGCCATTACGGACCATTTCATGATCTGCAACGGCGATTCCACGACCAATGTGAACGCCATCGCGGACAGCGTGATCGAAAAGATGCGCACCGAACTGGGCCGCAAGCCGCTCCGCACCCAGGGCTTCGAGAACGGATTCTGGATCATCCTCGACTACGGCGACATCATCGCCCATATTTTCCTGACGGAATACCGCGCCTTCTACCGCCTGGAGGAACTCTGGGCTGATGCGCCGCGCAAGGAATACAAGGAACGGCGCAAGCCCGCTTCCAAAACGAAAAAGACGGAAGAGAATGCCTGACGAGAACAAACCCCAGAAGCAGTTCACCTTCCGCTTCAATTTCTCCTGGTTCTACCTGCTGCTCGTCCTGGGCATCGGCTGGATGCTCCTGAACAACCAGGGCGCCGCCAATCCGCAGAAAGCCGAGTGGGCCGAGGTCAAGGAGATGTTCCGGGAAGGAGACATCAAGCAGATCGATTACATCCGCAACGACTACCGGGGCGAAGTGACGGTCCGTCCGGACCGGCTGGCCAAGTACGCTGACAAGTTCGGCGGCAAGGTGCCGGCCCGCTCGCCGCATTTCATTTTCCTGGTGTCCGACAAGTTCGACGCCGAACAGGAATTCGGCACCCTGAACGAGGGGCTGTCCGCGGAAGAGCAGGTGAAGGTGGTCGTCAAGAGCGAGAGCCATTTCTGGACGAACGCGCTCGAGATGATCCTTCCGCTCCTCCTGCTGGTCCTGATGTGGGTCTGGATGTTCCGCGGCATGAACCGCGGGGGCGGTGCAGGTCCGGGCGGTCCGGGCGGCGGCATCTTCAACGTGGGCCGTTCGACCGGAAAACTCGCGGACAAGGACAAAGTCAACGTCACCTTCAAGGATGTCGCCGGCCTGTACGGCGCCAAGGACGAGGTGATGGAGATCGTCGACTTCCTGAAGAATCCCCAGAAATATACCGCATTGGGCGGGAAGATCCCGAAGGGCGCCCTCCTGGTCGGCCCTCCCGGGACGGGAAAGACCCTGCTGGCGAAGGCCGTGGCGGGGGAGGCGAACGTTCCGTTCTTCTCGATCTCCGGATCCGACTTCGTGGAGATGTTCGTCGGCGTGGGCGCGTCGCGCGTGCGCGACCTGTTCCGCCAGGCGAAGGAGAAAGCCCCGTGCATCGTCTTCATCGACGAGATCGACGCCGTCGGCCGCGCCCGCGGCAAGAACGCCGGGTTCTCCAGCAACGACGAGCGTGAAAACACCCTGAACCAGCTCTTGACCGAGATGGACGGCTTCGGGACGAACAGCGGCGTCATCATCCTCGCCGCGACCAACCGGGCCGACATCCTCGACAAGGCGCTGATGCGCGCCGGCCGTTTCGACCGTCAGATCCATGTGGAACTGCCGGAGGTGAACGAGCGCGAGGAAATCTTCCAGGTGCACCTGCGCGGCCTCAAGGTCGCGGACGACTTCGACGTCAAGCTGATGGCCAAGCATACGCCCGGATTCTCCGGCGCCGACATCGCGAACGTCTGCAACGAAGCCGCCCTCACGGCCGCCCGGAAGAACAAGAAGGTGATCGACACACAGGACTTCATGGACGCCGTCGACCGCATCATCGGCGGTCTGGAACGGAAGGACAACACCATCATGACGCCGGCCGAGAAGCGGACGACCGCCTATCACGAGGCGGGCCACGCCGTCGTGGGCTGGCTGCTGCCGGAAGCCGACCCGGTGCTGAAAGTCAGCATCATTCCGCGCGGAAAGGCCCTGGGACTGACCTGGAACCTGCCCGCCGAACGGAAGAACTGGTCGCGTTCCTACATGATGGACGAGATGTGCACCCTGATGGGCGGCCGCGCGGCCGAATGGATCATCAACGGGGAGCCTTCCACCGGAGCGCTGAGTGATTTCGAGCGCCTTACCAACATGGCCTACGCCATGGTCCAGTACTACGGCATGAGCGACAAGATCGGCCCGCTGTCCTTCTACGATTCCACCGGCGCGCGCGGCTTCGAACTCGTGAAGCCCTACAGCGAAAAGACGGCGGAACTGATGGACCAGGAGGTCCGCGAGATCGTCGAGGCCGTCCGCGTCCGCACGGAAAGCATCCTGCGGGAGAACGACGCGGCCTTCCGCCAGGTGGCGGAACTGCTCCTCGAGAAGGAGGTCATCATGGCGGAAGACCTGGAGCGGATCCTCGGTCCGAAAGTACGCCCCGCTACGGCGGCGCCGGAGACGCCGGCGGAACAATCCGAAGAAGTGAATGGCAATGAATAATGTGACTGTACGTACCATCTCCGGCGTCGGATTCGTGCTGGTGATGCTCGCCTGCCTGATGTTCAACAAGTTTCTCTTTGCCGGCATGGTGGTCTTCATCACCTCCGTCATGCTGCTGGAGTTCTACCACATCACGATGGGGAAGAGCTACGGTTTCTCCAAGTTCCTCGCCGTGCTGGCCGCGATCTTCATCTTCGGCCTGATGTTCGCAACCTGCTGCTACCACACGCCGATGCGGATGGTGGTCCTGATCATGGTTCCGCTCTTCATCATCATGATCAACTCGCTGTACGTCAAGGACAAGGAAGAATACGGCAAGTTCTCGAACATCTACACCGGGCTGCTGTACATCGCCCTGCCCGCGGCGCTCTCCAACCTGATCGCCTTCGACAAGGCCGGCAACTTCAGCGGACTGCTGCTGATCTGTTTCTTCGTGATCATCTGGTGCTCCGACGTCGGTGCCTTCACGTTCGGCATCCTGCTGGGCAAGAAGTTCCCGAAGAAACTCTTCGAGTCCGTCTCCCCGAAGAAAACCTGGGTGGGTTTCTTCGGCGGTCTGACGGCGTCCGTCGGCTCCGCCATCATCCTGTACTACTGCGGCATGCTCCGTTTCCCCCTCGTGCACTGCATCATCCTTTCGCTGATCATGTGCATCGCGGGTGTCTACGGCGACTTGTACGAGTCGCAGTGGAAACGGGTGTACGGGGTCAAGGACTCCGGCAACATCATCCCCGGACACGGCGGTATGCTCGACCGCTTCGACAGCACGCTGATGGCGATGCCGATCGGCGCGATCTACCTGGCACTCTTCGACTTGCTTTAACCCTTTCCGTATGATCAAAATCGATTCCGACTGTTACGGCACCATCCTGCTGGTCTGGGCGATCGTCCTGCTGCTGGGTTTCCTTGCCTTCCGTTTCATCCCCGCTGCTGCGGTCCGGATCCCGCTGCTCGTCCTGCTGGGCGTATTCGGCTGCTTCGTCACCTGGTTCCACCGGGTGCCCGAGCGCGAGACCCCTTCGGGCGACGCCGGCACGGTGACGGCCGTCGCCGACGGCAAAATCATCCAGATCCTGCCCGCCTACGAAGGCGAGTACCTCAAGCGGGACTGCATGCTCGTCTCCATCTACATGAATTTCTTCGACGTGCATGCGAACTTCTGGCCGATGGACGGGACGGTTTCCTATTACAAGTACCATCCCGGGAAATACCTCCTGGCGTTCCACCCGAAGGCCTCGGAGAAGAACGAGCACTCGTCCACGGCCATTCGCGGCGAAAAAGGAGAGCTCCTTTTCAAGCAGATCGCAGGCACCTTCGCGCGCCGGATCGTCATCTATTCGAAAGAAGGGGAGACGGTCCGCAGGGGAGCCCAGTGCGGCATCATCAAGTTCGGCTCGCGCATCGACATGTACCTGCCGCCGGACGCCGAGATCAACGTGAAAGTGGGGGACTTGACACGGGCCTGCGAAACCGTGATCGCCCGGTTGAAATAAGCCTTTTCCTCAACGCCCTTCTCCGGAGGGCGTTTCTGATTCAATCAGTTCCAGCAGCCGGTCGGCCGCTTCCTCCTGGGGGACGTGGCGCAGGACGGGCGTCTTGCCGCGGTAGATCGACACTTTGCCGCCTCCCTCGCCGACATAGCCCCAGTCCGCGTCCGCCATCTCGCCGGGCCCGTTGACGATGCAGCCCATGACGGCGATGACGACATTCTTCAGATGCGCGGTGCGCGCCTTCACTTCTTCCAGTGCGCCCTGCAGGTCATACATCGTCCTCCCGCAGCCCGGACAGGCGATGTATTCCGGCTTGTAGAAACGCCGGCGGGCCGCCTGCATCAGTTCGTCTTCCAGGTAGGCGCCGAAACCGGAATCCGTCAGGGAAACCGGCGTCCCGTCCGCACCGCGGAAAGTCCCCTCGAGGGACAGCCCGTCGATGGAGCCTTCCAGCAGCCGCTTGCCGAAATCGCAGGAGGCGTCGAGCAGGAGCCGTTCGCGGGAAGGCGCCTCGTACCGGGCGCGGACCTGCTTTCCTTCGACTTTCAGGGAGACAAGGGAGGAGGCCGTCCGGCCTTCATAGCGGTCGGCAAGGTACCGCGCGACCGGCAGTTCGGCTTCCGGATCTTCCGTCAGCGAGACGCGCAGGGTATCACCGAGGCCTTCCGACAGGAGCGTGGAGATGCCGACGCAGGACTTGATCCGGCCGCTGTCGCCGTTTCCGGATTCGGTCAGCCCGACATGGAGCGGGAACCGGTGCCCGGCCTCGCGCATCATGCGTTCCAGGTGACGGTACGCCTCGACGAGCACGACGGTGTTGCTCGACTTGAGCGAGACGACGACATTGAAAAAGCGGGCGTCGATACACATCCGGATCCATTCCATGGCCGCATGGGCCATGGCCTCCGGCGTATTGCCGTACAACCCCGTGATGTATTCGCCGAGCGATCCGTGGTTCACGCCGATCCGGATCGCCGTCCCGGCTTCGGCGCAGACCCCGAGCAACTGCCCGAACAGGCTGCGGGCAGTTTCGTGGTCGCGGTGGAAATTGCCCGGATTGATCCGGACCTTCTCCACGACGGGCGCGACGGCAAGGGCCGTGGCGGCGGAGAAATGGATGTCCGCCACCAGCGGAACCGGGATGCCGGCGGCGTCGAGGCGCGCGCGGAGCGTCCGCATGCATTCCACTTCCGCCGGACCGGGAACCGTCAGGCGGATCAGCTGCGCGCCGGCCTCATACAGCCGCACGCACTGCGCGAAAGAGGCGTCCACATCCGCCGTATGTGTATTGCACATCGTCTGGACGACGATGGGATTGCCGCCGCCGATCAGGACGTCGCCGACCCGGGCGACCCACTCATTCACTTTCATAGACCTGTCTGTATGCTTCGCGGCGGAGCGCCGCCCTGTTGTTGCCCGTCCGGCGGCCCAGCTGGATATACAGGCCGGCCGTCAGCATGATGTCGAAGGGATAGGCGAAACGATAGAAGTACTGGCTTGCGTAGTCGGGGTCATAGAGGGTCGACCACCCGTAGCGCACCGATCCGTTCACATGGAACTCGAAGGGATCGAACACCACGGCGAAACCCACGCCGCCGGTCAGGCCGTAGTCGAAGCGGTGATCGGTGTCGAGGAAGGAAAAGGCGACGGATTCGGAAACGGCCGGTCCGGTCCGCTCGATCTTCATGCGCCATCCGCCGTAGATGCCGGCGTCGGCCATCATCTTGAAATGCAGCATGTCGATGTGGAAATGCGCCATGAAAGGCACTTCCACGACATCCATGACAGCCTGCGACGCCCCTTCGATCACGGCGACGCGGCCCGTCTCCTTGTTTGCCTTGAACCGGTATCCCTCATGGCCGTACCGGACACCCGCCTTGAACCCGAAGTAGGGAAGGTACCCGAACATCTTCCCATAGCGCGTGATGAAGACGCCGGCCGTCATCGGCGCGAAGAGGAGCTCCTGCTCCTGCGAAGGGTTGAACTCCATCCGGGAGAGGGACGCGCCGTACTCGACGCCGAAAAGGGTGTAGTCATTGATGACGAAGCGCTTCGAGACCTGCACCGTGTCCAGATAGGCGTCCGGATAGTCGGTCCGGGCCGAGGTGTCCCGCGGACTGCGCGGCGCAGCGGGCAGGGCCACCTGCAGGCAGAGCAGCAGGAGGAAGACGGGAATATACTTTATATAACGCCGCATAATCTTCTACTTTTTAAACACTTCAACAAGATTCACATCTTGCGACAGCTCCGTTTTTTCAGGAATGTCGACCGTGTCATCCCGGTTGAATTGCAGGAACTTCACCTTCTCCGGCTGCCGGCGGGCGAGCAACAGCCCGGTATCGACGATGCCGTTCCGGTTCACGTCCTCCGTGATACGGACGGAATACTTCCCCTTCTTCAGGTAGGGGAAGAGAAGGTCGGCGTCCGCTTCGAGCTGGTAGGTGCGGAGGATCTGGTTCCGCTTCTCGTTCAGCAGGTCGACGATGTACCGCCGGCCGCCCACGCCCTGCATCCGCAGCGTCAGGCTGCTCAGCGACTCGTCCGTGGGCAGCGTCACCTTGACCTGCGTGCTGTCGTTCCAGAAACCGTTGATGTCCCTGAAGGTCCGGGAAGGGACCTTGAAGATATAGTCGAAACCGGTCTGCAGGGTCCCGGAAGGCCGGAAGGAGTACTTGCGGAGGTTCAGGGAATCCCGTTCCCAGGTGAATTTCTCGACGGCCTCCTGCTGCTTCGGGTTGACCGATTTCAGGACCAGCGAATCGAAACGGGCGAAGACCGGCGGGAAGGCGAATTCGATCTCGAAGCCGAGCTGTTCCACCGTTTCGGGCTTGCCGGTGAGCGTCATCTGGCAGACCGTATCCTTGTGCTCGAGCTTCTTGCGCGCGGGCTTTCCCTTGGGCTTGTTCTCGTCGAAGAGCCGGACGGTTTCCGTCACGGGCTTCAGCGTGCCGGTGGAATCGGTCTTCCAGTAGATGAGGTTCAGATGGAGGGTGTCCGGGATCCGGCGCCGGTCGTTGACCCAGAGCTCCAGGCTGTCGCGGCGCGGATTGAACTGCGCGATGACCCGGTTCGGGGCGATGCCCTTGAACCAGAGCGAGTCGATCCGCGTGTCGGGTGCATTGAAAGTGACATAGGCCGACCGGTCGGACAAACGCATCTTGTTCATCAGCATCTGCTTGGAAGGCCGCTCACGGAAGACGTTCAGCGTCATGTCGGAGCCGCGGGCGAGACAGCGGACGGTGTCTTTCATATCGTATTTCGTGAGTTCCGGCAGGGAATCGGCCACGAAGCGGTGCGGCCGTACGAGGGTGTCCGAGAAGGCGATCCGGTCCTCGTCGGGATCGTAGAGGTTGTTCCCATTCCCGTCGACCACCGCATAGATCCGGTACAGGGTGTCCTGGATGTTCCGGAGGCTGAAGTAGCCCCAGTCGTCCGTACGGGCGGAAGCGTAGGGGCGCCGCAGGAAGACGGCGGAATCCGCCGGGTCCTTGTAGAGCATCACCGTCGCCCCCTGGATGGGCTTGAGCGTATTGCAGTCGACGACCGTCCCCGTCAGGAGCATGGTATCGATGGCGGGACCGGTCGAGAAGACGGCCGTGTACCCGGGAAACTTGTTCCCCTCGTTGTTGTCCGCGATGGCGCCCGTCACGTCGAGCGTGTATGTCGTGTTCGGCTGGAGGTCCTCTTCAAAGTAGACGACGACACTCTTGCCCTTGAGCTTGAAACGGGGCTGTTTCTTCTGGGGCGGGGAGAGGTAGATGGACTTCGGCTCCTTGACGGTCACGTACTCGTTGAACGAGAAGACCACCTTGGTGTCGTGCACGGGCACGTTCAGGGCGCCCAGGGCGGGAGAGACCGCCGTCACGACGGGAGGGATCGTGTCCTTCTTGCCCCCGGTCGGCGCCTGGGTCGTATTCGCGCAGGAGGGCGAGAAGAACGACACGCCGACGGCGACGAAGGCGGGAATCAACGGGAAATATTTCTTTATCAATCGCTTCATAACTGTCTCATATGTCGGTCCGCACCACATTCTGGACGCCGTCGATCGCGCTCAGGCGCTTGATCATCCGCTCCAGCACGGACTTGTTCTGCACGCTCAGGTCGAAATAGCCTTCGAAGACGCCGTTCTCCGAACTGAGGTAGACCTTCCGCATGTTCACGCCCATCACCAGCGAGATGAAACGCGATATCTCGTTCAGCAGGCCCATCCGGTCGATGCCCGTGACGGAAAGGCGGACCGTGAACACCTGGTTGTCGGCCGTGCCCTCCCATTTGGGGACGACGACCCAGTCTCCGTGCTTGGAGGCGATGTTCTCGGCGACGGGGCACGTCTTCTTGTGCACGGTCACCACCCCGTCGGGCGTGCGGATGCCGATCACCGGATCGCCCGGAATCGGCTTGCAGCAGGAGGCGATCACCGGTGCGGTGCCGTCTTTTTCCGCATCCTTGCCCTTGCCCCTGCGGAACCACGGGAACGACCAGGTATGGCCGCGGCCCATGCCGCTGGCGGAGAGCAGCTCCGGAAGCTCGCCCAGGTTGAGCATCCCCAGCCCGATGCGGAAGTACAGTTCTTCAAAATTCCTGCCCGGAACGTTGAAATGGTTGCAAATCAGCGTGAGAGAGTCCGGATTCATCTTGTAGCCGGCCTTTTCCAGGTACTGCGCGAGCAGCGCCTGTCCCTGGCGGACCGTCTCCTTCTTGTCGCCCTTGAAATAATCCAGGACAAGGTTGCGCGCGTGGCGCGACTGCAGGAACTGGAGCCATTCGCGCTTCGGGTGGCCGTTGCCGGCCGTGATGATCTCCACCTGATCGCCGCTGTGCAGCACGTAGGAGAGCGGGACGAGCTTCATGTTCACCTTCGCGGCGATCGCCCGGTTGCCGATCTCGGTGTGGATCTGGTAGCCGAAGTCCAGGGCGGTGCTGCCCTTGGCCACGGACCGCTGCTCGCCCTTCGGCGTGAAGACGACGATCTCGCTGCCGGTCAGGTCGTTGTGGATGATGTCCAGCAGTTCCAGGGCGTTGACGTCCGGACTGACCAGGATCTCCTTGACCTTCGCCAGCCACTTGTCCATCTCGCTGTCGTTCTCGCTGATGTAGCCTTCCTTCTTGTACGACCAGTGGGCCGCGATGCCCTTCTCGGCGATGTCGTCCATCCGCTTGGAGCGGATCTGTACTTCCACCCAGATGCCCTTTTCGCTCAGCAGCGTGCAGTGCAGGGCCTCGTAGCCGTTGCTCTTCGGATGGCGCACCCAGTCGCGCACCCGGTCCGGCTTGTAGCGGTACATGCCGGTGATGATCGAGAAGATATGGTAGCACTGGTCCCGTTCGGATTCCTGCGCGTCCGACGGCGGAGAGAAGACGATGCGGAGGGCGTACAGGTCGTAGACTTCGTCGAACGTGATCTGCTTCGTCTGCATCTTGTGCCAGATCGAATACGGCGTCTTGATGCGCTTGCGGATCTCGAAGTCGAAACCGGCGCGGCGCAGGGCGCTCTCGATCGGAACGACGAAGGCGTCGATGTCCTTCTCCTTCCCGGAGACCGTCGCGGCGATCTGCGCCGTGATCTCCCGGAAGGCGTCCGGTTCCTTGTATTTCAGCCAGATGTTCTCCATCTCCGACTTGATCTCATAGAGGCCGAGCCGGTGGGCGAGGGGAATGAAGATGAACATCGTCTCGCTGAGGATCTTGTCCCGCTTGTACTCGGGCATGAACTCGATCGTGCGGCAGTTGTGCAGCCGGTCCGCCAGTTTGATGAGGACCACGCGCACGTCGTCGTTGAGCGTGAGGAGGATGCGCTTGAAATTCTCCGCCTGCAGGCTCTGCTCCGCCGGCGCCTCGCCCAGCGACTTGCTGCGGTCCTCGTTGTCGAGCACGGTCTTGATCTTGGTCAGGCCGTCCACCAGCGAGGCGATCTTGTCGCCGAAGAGGTTGCGGATGTCCTCGACGGTATAGTCGGTGTCTTCCACCACATCGTGCAGGAGGGCGGCCGCAATGGACTTGTAGCCGAGCCCGATGGACGAGACGACGATCTTCGCCACCTCGATCGGATGGATGATATAGGGACCGCCCGAACGGCGGCGGATGTCCTTGTGCGCTTCATTGGCGAAATCGAAGGCCTTCTGGACGACTTCGATCTCCGAGGGGTTCGCGCAGCGCTTTTCCGCCGCCTCCATCAGTTCCTGGAAGCATTTGCGGATCAACGCGTTGTCTTCTTCTGTAAACTTCGAAAAACTCATACCCTTTATCCAAACAAAGTCAACTGCTCCGGTTCCTGCGGCGTATCGCCGTCCGGATCTCCCGGTGCGGCGACCATCGCGCGGAACGCCTCCTCCCCGATGATGCGGACGCCGAGTTCCTCCGCTTTCCGGATCTTCTCGGGACCGGGTTTCGTCCCGGCGAGCAGGAAGGATGTCTTTCCGCTCACGGACGAACTGTTCTTTCCTCCGTTGGTCTCCACAAGCCGCTTCATCTCGTCGCGCGAGACGGAGAACGTCCCTGAAATCACCACCGTCATCCCCTCGAGCAGCCCCGAGGAACGCGTTTCCGCTTCCATGGAGAACTGCAGGCCGGCGGCGCGGAGGCGTCCGACCTCCTCCATGTGCCGGGGATCGCGGAAGAAGGCGTGGACGCTCTCCGCAATGACGTCCCCGATGTCGGGCACTTCCAGCAGCTGCTCCACGGAGGCCTCGGCGAGGGCGTCGACCGTCCGGAAATGCACCGCCAGTTCACGTGCCGTCGTTTCGCCGACGAAACGGATGCCCAGGGCGAAGAGCACCCGCGGGAAGGGGACGCTCCGCGAGGCTTCCAGGCTCTCCAGGAAACGGCGGGCGGAACGCTCCTTCCAGCCGTCCAGGAGCAGCAGCTGCGCCTCGGTCAGGGAGTAGAAATCCGCCGGCGTCCGCACGAGCGAAAGGGAAAACATCTGCTCGACCGTCGCTTCGCCCGCCAGGATGTTCATCGCCTTCCGGGCGAGGAAATGGAGCAGGCGCGCCTTCATCTGCGTCGGACAGCCGTCTCCGTTCGGGCAGAACCACTTCGCCTCGTCTTCTTCGCGGACCAGCGGAGTGCCGCAGTCCGGACAGACGGAAGGGAAGACCGGGACGGGCGTGTGCGGCGGACGGAGGCCGAGGTCCACACCGATGATCTTCGGGATGATTTCGCCGCCCTTGATGACGCGGACCGTGTCACCGACGCGGATGTCCAGCAGGGCCATCTGGTCGGCATTGTTCAGGGTCGCCCGCTTGACGACGGTGCCGGCCAGCTGGACGGGCTCGAGGTTCGCCACGGGCGTGACGGCGCCGGTCCGGCCCACCTGGTAGTCGATGGAGAGCAGGCGCGTGCGCGCCTCTTCCGCCTGGAACTTGAACGCAACGGCCCAACGCGGCGACTTGGCCGTGTAGCCGAGGGTGTTCTGGCTGGAGAACTCATTGATTTTTATTACGATACCGTCCGTCGCGTACGGCAGGAACTTCCGCTGGACGTCCCAGTGTGCGATGAACTGTTCGATCTCTTCGATGCTGCCGACCGTCCGGCGCTCCGCCGAGACGGGCAGTCCCCAGGAAGCCGCGGCGTCCAGCGCCTGCGCGTGCGTGTCGAAAAGGCCGGTCTGGCTGGGGATGTGGTACAGGGTGCAGAGCAGGCCGCGCCGGCCGACTTCCGCGGGATCCAGCAGTTTCAGCGAACCGGATGCGGCGTTGCGCGGATTGGCGAAGGGCGGCTCGTCGTTGGCCGCACGCTCCTCGTTCAGCCGGTCGAAGGACGCATAGGGCATCAGCACCTCGCCGCGGATCTCGAATTCCTCCGGCCAGCCGCTGCCGGAAAGGGTGTGCGGGATGTTTTCGATGCGCAGGGCGTTCCGCGTGACGTCGTCGCCGACGACCCCGTCTCCGCGCGTCAGCGCGCGCGCCAGGCGGCCGTTCCGGTAAGTCAGGCAGATCGCCGTCCCGTCGAACTTCAACTCGCAGGAATAGGTGAACGGCACGCCGTCGAGGTCTTTCTCCGCCCGGCGGACGAAGTCTTCGATCTCGCCGATGTTGTAGGTGTTCGCCAGCGAAAGCATCGGATAGCGGTGCGGATACTGGACGAACGCGCTCCGTTCCGCGCCGGTTCCGAGGTCGCTGCCGACCCGCTGGGTGGGGGAGTCCGGCGTCAGCAGGTCGGGATACGCCCGCTCGAGGTCTTCCAGCTCGTGCATCAGCCGGTCGTACTCCACATCGCTCATGGTCGGAGCGTTCAGCACATAGTAGCGGCGGCTGTTTTCCCACAGTATGTCCCTGAGTTCGAGAACCCTTTTCTGCGCGTCTTTGAATTCCATAAAAGGCATCCCAATGATACAACTTACAAATTTAGCCAAAAAAATGGGGATATTTTTGTGAAATGGATTAAATTTGTATCCAGTAAAAATCAATTGCTTTTTTTATTATGAAAGATTCCATCATCATCCTCTGCGGCGGCGGCCCGGCTCCGGGCATGAACACCGTCGTCTGTTCCGTGGCCAAGACTTTCCTTAACAACGGCTTCCGCGTCATCGGCCTGCACGAAGGCTACACCGGCCTGTTCAGCAAGACCCCCCGTACGGAAGACATCGATTTCTTCAAGGCGGACGCCTATTTCAACCGCGGCGGTTCCTTCCTGCAGATGAGCCGGTTCAAGCCGACGGACGAGGATTTTGAAAAGAACTTCAACCTCTCGCTGTTCCAGGACAACAACGTCAAGCTCCTGGTCACCGTGGGCGGCGACGACACCGCCTCGACGGCCAACCGCATCGCCAAGTTCCTGGAAGCCAAGAACTATCCGATCCGCAACATCCACGTTCCCAAGACCATCGACGACGATCTGCCGCTGCCGGCGAACGCCCCGACCTTCGGTTTCAACTCCGCCAAGGACGAAGGCGCCCACCTGGCCCGCACCGTCTATGAAGATGCCCGTACGTCCGGCAACTGGCTGCTGATCTCCGCGATGGGACGCAGCGCCGGCCACCTCGCCCTCGGGATCGGCGAAGCGACCCACAGCCCGATGACGATCATCCCCGAGATGTTCAACAAGACGGCCATCTCCGTGGACAAGATCATCAAGCTGACCTACTCGGCGATCCTGAAGCGCAAGCTCCTCGGCCTGCGCTACGGTACCGTCGTCGTGGCGGAAGGCGTGTTCCACGACCTCGACCCGGAGGACATCAAGGCCACGGGCGTGCACATGACCTTCGACGAGCACGGACATCCGGAGCTCGGCAAGATCTCCAAGGCGGTCCTCTTCAACGACATCCTGGAGAAGGAATTCAAGAAGACCGGCCTGAAGGTGAAGACCCGTCCGGTCGAGATCGGTTACGACGTCCGCTGCCAGGACCCGGTCGCCTACGACCTGTCCTACTGCACGGAACTGGCCATCGGCGTGTACGAACTCTTCAAGAAGGGGGAGACCGGCTGCATGGTGTATGTCGACGTGAACGGCGACGCCCATCCGCTCTACCTGAAAGATCTGCAGAACGCGGAAGGGAAGATCCCTCCGCGCCGGGTCGACATCAACGGCGGCATCGCCCGCAACTACTACGAGCACATCTGCCACTACATCACGCCCGCCGACTATGAAGCCGCGAAGGCGTATGTCCCGGATCCTTCCGTCTACGACTTCAAGAAGATCCTGAACTGGTAATCAGGCGTTTCCGCTATAAAGAATCAGGGCTGGCCCGATCGGGCCGGCCCTGATTCCTTTTCAAAGCATTGCAGTCCTGCGTCTTCCGGTCGACGGGCTCAACAGAAGGTAAAGGAATCCGGGAGCGGCATGTCGTAGACGCTGCTGCGAAGCAGGGAACGGAACGCCTGCAGGTCCGTCACCCGGTCCTGCGCCTCGACGGACAGGGGTTCTCCGATGCCGATCCGGGGCGCCGCATTGCGCTTGTTGAGCAGTTCGCGCGGCAGGAGGGTCACCCGGACGCGCCAGTCGATCAGGCCCAGAAGATAGAAAAACAGGGAATTCCGGTCGAAAAAACGGACCGGGACGACAGGAACGCGCGCCTTCTTGATCAGACGGACCGTGGACATCTGCCAGTCGCGGTCACGGATGGCGCGCTCCCGCAGGTGCAGGTCCGACACCGCGCCGGAAGGGAAGAACCCGACCGGATGACCGTTCGCGATCCGCTGAAAGGCCTCATGCGTGCCGCGGATGTTCCGTTCCGTGACGCCGAAGCTCGCATTGTTGCTCGGATTGACGACGATCAGGCTGGGCGTCAAAGCCTTCACCACCGTCAGGAATTCATTGGCCATCACCTTGAAATCAGCGCGCAGATGTCCCAGCAGGTCGATGAGCATGACCCCGTCCAGGCCGCCGTACGGATGGTTGCTGACCGTCACGAACGGCCCTTCCTGCAGTTGCGCGAGGCGCTCGGGATGGCCGACGCGGTAATGCACGTTCAGGCAGCGCAGGAGCGTGCGGGCGAAATCCGCGCCTTCCGCGTCGCAGTGCGCATCATACATGTCCGAAAGCGCCCGGATGCCCAGGAGGCCCCGGATTCCTTCCGCCAGGACATGGCCGGCTTTCCCGCGGAACACGGGCACCGATTTCTCGAGGTCGCTGACGGGCAGGAGGGGCATGGGGATCAGTCCTTTTTCCGCTCCGGCATCGGGTCGGCCTTCGCGTAAGCCCTGGCGTCGGAGAGGATGGTAATGAGATAGATGACCACCAGAAGCGCCAGGACGATGATTCCGGCGACGTCGAGCGCGCGGAGTTCGGCCGGATGGCCCAGGATGTTCACATGCTGCGAGAAGTCGCGCAGGGGGCGCACCAGGATGAAGAGGGTGTTGACAAGGATGGCGAAGACCCGGAACTCGGTCGGTCCCAGCTTGAGGTACGTCAGCTTGAATTCGCCCTTGAGGTGGGCGTTGACGCTCACGTTGATCGTCAGGAACAGGTAGACGACCAGGATCATCAGCGCCAGCGGCAGGTTCATCAGGGGTGAGAGCCCCACGCCAAGGAACATGAAGGCCTCGTTGATGCAGTCGACCGTATGGTCGAGATAATAACCGTAGACGGGGCGCTGCATGCCGCGGACGCGGGCCAGCGTACCGTCGAGGGAATCGCCGAACCAGTTGATGACGAATCCCAGGGAACTGAGCCAGAGGAAATGGATGGACCGCGAAGAAAGGATGTACCCCACCGCGATCACGATGGCGCCCAGGGTGCCGATGCAGGTGAGCATGTCGGAAACCATCCACTTGGGCTGCCGCTCGGCCAGCCAGACCAGCGCTTTCTTTTCGATACCGTTCAGGAAGGATGTCTGGATCCGTTCCGCTTTCTTGTCTGCCATATGAGAAATGTGTTAGACGTTCTTGATAATGTGTTAGACGTTCTTGATATAAACCCGCGCACGTTTGTGCAGACGGTATTCCTGCCGCCCCCAGATATTCTGGACGTTGTTGTTGTCTTCCAGCTCGCGTGTGCTCTCGATGTACCGGATGCCGTTCGCGTGGAACCCGTGCCCCAGTTTGGTGGCGATCAGCGCATTCACCCCCTTGTGCTTGTACTCGTCCGTAATCGCGATCAGCAGCGCGTCGACCGTGTCGTTCCGGCGGAGGGCCCGGAGCAGGTGGATGAACCCGAACGGAAAGAGGCTTCCCTTCGCCTTCTGCATCGCCTTGGAAAGGGAAGGCAGGCAGACGCCGAAGGCCACGACCCGGTCGGAAGCGTCGAGGATGATGGAAACATAGTCGAGCCGGATGTTGCCGAGGAACTGCTTCTTCAGGTCGTCGCACTGGGCGGGGGACAGTTCGGAGAAACCGTGCAGGTGCGAATAGCACTCGTTCATGACGCGGAAGACGCCGTCGAGATACGGGCCCAGCTGCCGCTTGTTGCGGATCGGGGCCTCGCGGAGCCCGTATTTCCCGGCGATCAGCGACGCGAAACGCTCGTAGCGGGAAAGGTCCTCCGGGACCCGGATCAGGAACTCCACGAAATCCGTCGACTTGACGAAGCCGTTCTTCAGGATCATCGGCTCGTAGTAGGGCGCGTTGTACTTTCCGTATGCGGTGGGAAGCTGGTCGAACCCCTCGACGAGCACGCCGGCGATGTCGAACTCCAGGAATCCGACAGGGCCTTCGATCTCGTCCATCCCTTTCTCGCGGGCGTACCGGGCGACCTGCGCGAGAAGGGCATCGGCCACTTCCTGCGACTCGATGAAATCGATCCAGCCGAACCGGCAGATCTTCCGGCCGACCTTCCGGTTGTACTGGTGGTTGATGATGCCCGCGATGCGGCCGACGACATCGCCGTTTCCGTCGAGTGCCAGCCAGTAGGTTCCTTCACAGACTTCGAACGCGCGGTTCTTCTTCGGGTTGAACGTATCCATGTCCATCGACACGATCTGCGGTACATAGTAGGGATTGTCCCTGTAGAGCCGGTTCGGGAAAGCGGCGAACTGCCGCAGCTCTTTCCGCGTCCTGACTTCCTTGACCGAAATGTCCATCATACCAACTATCAGTATTAGTATTACTAAGATTGATTTGCGAATATACAAAAAAAAGTTGATAACTCGTTTGATAACTTTTTCCGGAGGGGGCTCCGGCGTCCCGGAAAAGTGCGTACCTTTATAACCCGATGAATCATATCGGGAAATATGCCTACGAAACATAATCTGGACGGCGCGGCCCTGATAAGGACCGGCCATCGCAGCGTGTACAAGCTTCGTGCAGAGGGACTTGCGAACGACTTCCTGATCGTCAGCGGCGAGGGGACGCGTCACCTGATGGCGTCGCCGGAAGTGGTCGGTTTCGGATCGTACCAGAGCATGGTCCCGGCCACGATGTCCGCGATGCAGTACCTGGTGGACGGGGGGCTCGACGACGACGTCAACATCCTGACCATCCTCCGCGGCGGACTCAATTATCCCATCGAAGAATGCGCGTTCCGCGCCGGACTGCGCGTGACCAACATCGACTTCCTCTCCTGCGAGCGCATCATCGAGGAGAACGTCATCAAGGGGCTGGACGTCCGCTACCAGAAAGTCCGCACCTGCCGCGACTGCGTCATGATGATCGGTGACATCATCGCCTCCGGCGCCACCCTGCGGATGTGCATGGACCACGTGATCGACTGGTTCCGCTCCCATGGCGGTTCCTTCAAGCGCATCATCTTCTTCACGATCGGCGGCTCCAACGCCATCGACCTGATGGAAGACCTGACGGAGAAGATCCGCGCGTTCAGCCCCGGCTTCCAGGGATTCACCTGCTTCTTCTACGAAGGGATCTTCAATGTCTACCAGGACAAGGGCCTGCTCGGATTCCAGGTGCCGGACATCGATTTCTACTGGGGCGACGGCATCGTCTCGCCGGAGTTCCGCGAACATGTCGTCTCGCACGGCTTCGCCCTGTACGAGAAGTGCATCATCTACGACGGGGGAGCGCGCCGGTACGAGATTCCGGACCATTACAAGGAAGCGACCGCCTACTGGGAGGAGGTGCTCGAGGCGTCCGGCCGCACCGACCTGATGGAACTGACCATGGAACGGCTCGGCTACCGGGAGCCGATCACGTACGAGGAGTGGCTGGAAGTGACGCACTTCCAAGAACTGGGAGACCTGCGCGTACTGTACGGCGACGAGATGTTTTTCCTGGACAAGGCGCGGCGCCTGTCCCTGAAGGACATCGCGCAGAAACGGATCGAACAAATAAAACAAACCCTTAAAGGATATGAGTAAACAGAATCAACACTTCGACGTGGACTACACGAACAAGCCCGTCGACGCCGCAGGGCGCAAGAGCAACCTCAGCATGTTCATGGTGATGCTCGGCTTCACCTTCTTCTCCGCCTCCATGTGGGTCGGTCAAAACCTTGCGAACGGACTGGATTTCATGGGCTTCATCTGGGCGCTCCTGCTCGGCGGCCTCATCCTGGCCGCCTATACCGGCGCGCTCGGCTGGATCGGTGCGGAAAGCGGCATGACGTTGGACATGCTCGCCCGCCGCAGCTTCGGCGAGAAGGGCAGCTACCTGCCCAGCGCGATGATCTCGTTCACCCAGATCGGCTGGTTCGGCGTGGGCCTGGCGATGTTCGCCATCCCCGTGGCCAAGGAAATCATGGGCCTCGAAGTCACCCCGGACTACATGCCCTGGCAGGGCTACCTGCTGGTGCTGATCGCCGGTATCCTGATGACGGGCAGCGCCTATTTCGGCATCAAGAGCCTCACGATCATCAGCTACATCGCCGTCCCGGCCGTCGCCATCCTCGGTACCGTGGCCATGATCCTCGCCGTCAAGAGCGGTGATGCGGGCCTCGTCGAGCAGTTCGCCAAGGGCACGAAGGACCTGGGCGTCATCGCCGGCGCCGGTCTCGTGATCGGAAGCTTCGTCTCGGGCGGTACGGCCACTCCGAACTTCTCCCGGTTCGCCAAGACCCCGAAGGTGGGCCTGATCGTCACGATCGTCGCATTCTTCATCGGAAACAGCCTGATGTTCTTCTTCGGCGCCGTCTCCAGCATCTATGTGGGCGGCAACGACATCTTCGAGGTCATGCTCAACCTGAACCTCTTCTACCTCGCCATCCTGGTGCTCGGCCTGAACATCTGGACCACCAACGACAACGCGCTCTACACCTCGGGTCTCGGCCTGTCGAACATCTTCGGTCTGTCCAAGAAAACGATGGTCCTGATCGCCGGCCTGATCGGCACGGTGGCCGCCGTGTGGCTCTACTGGAATTTCTGCGGCTGGCTCAATGTCCTGAACTGCACCCTGCCTCCGATCGGCATTATCCTTACGCTCAGCTACTTCCTTAACAGGAAAGCGTATCTGGACGATACCCTTCCCAAGCGGAACGTGAACTGGGCGGCCGTCATCGGCGTGGTCGCCGGCGCGGTGGTCGCCAACCTGGTGAAGTGGGGCATCCCTTCCATCAACGGCATGGTCGTCGCCACCGTCTGCTTCCTCTGCGGCGCCTGGCTGGACAAGAAGAAGGCCGCGGCCGAATAAGAAGACGGCCTATGAAAAGGAAGTGCTGCCTTTTCCTGTTGGGTATTCTGTGCATCCTCCCTCCGGCGGGTGCACAGAACCATTTTCCGTACTGGCACCAGCGCGTCACCCTCTTCGACACGTTCGGCGGAAACCATCGCAAGGACGTCATCCTGCTGGGGGACAGCATCACGAACGGCTGCGAGTGGTTCGAGCTGTTCGGAAACCGCCATGTCAAGAACCGCGGCATCAATGCCGACACGTCCGTCGGCGTGTATGACCGCCTGCCTTCCACCCTGGCCGGGCAGCCGGCCAAGGTCTTCCTCATGATCGGTACGAACGACCTCGCGAACGGCGCGTCCGTCGATTCGGTCGCCCGGATGATGGAACGGATCATCGCGCGTACGAAGGAACTGTCGCCGCGCACGAAACTCTACGTTCAGAGCCTCCTGCCGGTCAACGACGCGTGGCACATCTTCGTCGCCCACATGGACAAGGGGCCGAAGATCATCGCCCTGAACGAGCGCTACCGCGCCATCTGCGCGAAGGAAGGCGTGACCTACATCGACCTGTACAGCCACTTCAAGAACGCGGGAGACGAAAAGATGAACCCGGCGTACACCAACGACGGACTCCATCTGATGGCGGCGGGATACCAGCGCTGGGGAGCATTGATCGAACCTTACATCAAGAAGAAATGAAGACAAGACACCTCGTCCTGACCGTTCTGGGTGCCCTGGTGCTGGGCGCCTGCACGGAGAAAACGGAGAAGGGGCTCCACGTGTTTCCCATGGAAGCGGTGACCCTGGCGCCGGGCAGCCCCCTGCAGGAGCGCATCCTGCGGAACCAGTCGCGGCTCGAAAGCGAACTCTACCAGCCCGACCGCGCCATCGCCGACGACGTGAACTGGCCTGGCGACTATGTCGGCCGCACGGTCCTGGGCGTGACGATGGACGCCCGCGCCCTGCACGCCGAACCGCGCTATCTCGGTGAGATCCTCCGCCGGCTCCCGGGCAGCCTGAACGCGAAAGGCTATCTGGGCGGCGATTTCGGCACGGTCATCAACGAACAGCAGCTTTCCGGGCACGGATGGCTGCTGCGCGGCCTGTGCGAATACTACAAATGGAAGGGGGAGGAAAGCGTCCTGCCCGTCATCCGGTCCATCGTCGAGGGACTCTTCCTGCCCGGTGCGGGCCGCTACGGGACGTACCCGATCGCGCCGGAGCAGCGCTCCACGACAGACGGGGCCGCCAGCGGCTCCATCGGCGCCGCTACCCCGGACTGGATGCTCTCCACGGACGTCGGCTGCCTGTTCATCGGCATGGCCGGCCTGATCGACGCCTATGAGGTGCTGCGCGACGAGCGGATCGTCCCCGTCATCGAAGAGATGCTCGGACGCTTCCTGGAAGTCGACCTGACCGGCATCCAGATGCAGACGCATGCGACCTTGTCGGCCCTGCGCGGCATGCTGAAATACTACGCCCTCACCGGCGAGAAAAAATGGCTGGATGCCGCCAGGGAACGCTGGAAGACGTACGAGACGGACGGAATGACGTGCAACTATGCGAACTACAACTGGTTCGACCGCTTCGACGCCTGGACGGAGCCCTGCGCCGTCGTCGACTCCTATATCGTCGCCTTCAGCCTGTGGCTGGAAACGCGCGACGCGCATTACCGCGACCTGGCCGAACTGGTTTACTACAACGCCCTCTGCCACGGCCAGCGTGAAAACGGCGGCTTCGGCTGCGACACCACGCCGCTGCCGGATTCACCCTTCCTGAAAGTCGTCATCCCCGAAGCGACCTGGTGCTGCACGATGCGCGGGGGAGAAGGGCTGCCCCGCGTCGCGGAGTCCGTATGGGCCCGTGACGGCCGGAAACTCTACGTTCCCTTCTTCTGCGCCTCGACCCTGTCCACCCCGGAGATCACCGTCGAAGAAGAGACCGGATACCCCGGACAGTGCTCCGCGGCCTTCACCTTCAAGTCCAACCGCGCCGGCATCGACAAGCTGCTGCTGCCCGACCTGCCCTGGACGGACGGATGGCATGTCAACGTGAACGGAGAACGCGTCGAGACGACGCTGGAGGACGGATTCCGCGCGGTCAGCCGCAGATTCAAGCCCGGCGACAAAGTGGAAGTCGCGTTCCGCTCGGGTCTCTGGGTAGACATCTGGCAAGGGAAAACGCGCTTCTTCCGCGGGCCGCTGATGCAAGGCCTCGATACCGAAGAAGCCGTGAATGTATCCAAGGTCGACACGAAGCAGCTGCAGCCGCTCTGCCATCCGATGTCGCCGGAGGTCCTGCAGCCCGGATACGCCAGGCAGGTGCTGTTCTAGGGGATGAACAGGTCCGGCGTTCCTGCAGGCGCGCCGTCGAATGCGCAGAAATAGACGCGCTTCCCGCGCAGGAAGGCGAAGTGACGGTCCGGATCGAATCCGGGCCGTCCTTTGTTGCACCAGCAGAGGTCGTAGTTCGGCTGCCCGAAGACGGCGTGCGCTTCGTGCAGGATGCCGCGGTAATGCGACAGGACGCGCCGTTCGGCAGGAAGGAGCGCGTCCCGGCAGCCGTGGATTTCATCGTACAGGCGGGCCAGGGACGGGACGGCGACCCGGTCGAAGATGCTCGTCCAGCCGTCGGCCGCGCCGCCGGGCTCGCCGATCTCCTGCCCGAAATAGAGCATGAAAGGCGCGTCGGTGAAGAGCGCGGAGACCGTCAGGGCGGGGTAGGCCTTCTCCGGTGTGCCGGCAAAGAAGCGCGACGCGACCCGCTGCTCGTCGTGATTCTCCAGGAAATGGAGCATCGCAGGCTGCAGCGGCCCCAGTTCCTGCCAGTTGCGGGTCAGTTCGCCGGCGCCGGCCGATCCCGCCGTCACCGCCCGCAGACGGTCGTACAGGCCGGATTTGTCGTACAGCCAGTCAAATCCGGTTTCCCGGACGAAAGGCGCATAGTTGTTCCGGTCGTAGACCTCGGCGATGAAACGGAGGTCCGGAAACGCCTGCTTGGTTTCCGAGATCAGCCACCGGAAGAACTCCTTCGGCACCATTTCCACCATGTCGCAACGGAAGGCATCGACGCCTTTCGACGCCCAGAAGCGGACGATGTCGCGCATCTTGTCCCATGTGGGAGTATGGAAAGGGCAGTAATTGAGCCGGACGGTGTCGTACCAGTCGTCCCGGGAGGGGGAGGGCGTGAAAGCGTTGCCGCTCGCGCGGGCCGGTTCCTCCCGCCAGCGTCCGTCGCCGCGGGGCAGACGAAGCGCCTCGCCGGGATAGTAATAGAAGTCGTTCTCTGGTTTCCAGTGGACGGAAGGATCGTCGCCGGCGCCCAGGTCGAAGGGGCGGTCGCAGCGGTAATTCCGGGCGACATGGTTCGGGACGAAATCCATGACCACCTTCATTCCGGCCGCATGGGTACGGTTGATCAAATCCTCCAGCTCGCTCATTCTTTCGCTTTCTGAATCAGCGAGATAAGGATTTGTGTCGTAATAGTCGCAGATGGCGTAGGGAGAACCGGTATCTCCTTTGACGAAGCCGCCCGCCGGTCCCTCGGGCACCGCATGGCGCAGCAGCCCGGTATACCACACGTGGGTGACGCCCAGTTCTTTCAGGTAGCGGAGCGAGGCGGCGTCCACCGTGGAGAAGCGGCCCTGTCCGCGGCCGCCCCAGAGGCGGAGCAGCATCTGGTAGATGATCGTCTTTCCCATGCGCTAGCAGCCGATGACGGCGAAACCCTTGTTCCGGTCGATGAAGCCGGTCAGGCCGGGAATCCGGTAGACCCGCGTATAGGTGCCGGACTGGACGCATTCCATTTCCGAGAGGGCCTTGAAGTCGACGAGGCCGGAGCCGGCGTACTCATCCACGGAGAGATAGCCGATCCCCAGCGAGGTGATGTTCTGGAAGAAGTGCGTTCCCTGGCTCGGGTCGATCCGGAAACCGTCGATACCGTATTCCACGACCATGCGCGCGGCGGAGATGTCGGTCCAAAGCACCGGAATGCCGAGCGAGGGAATCGAAGACCCCCAGCGGCCGGGGCCGATGAGGAAGTACGACTCGCCCCGCGCCGTCATCGCGGCGTTGATGGCGGAGACTTCCTCGGCCATCTCCTGCGTCTTCATCTTGTCGAACGTCTCCGGCGGAACGATCACGATATAGGAGGATTCGCTGAAAAAACCGTTCCCCAGGGCGTTGTCGGAAGTGACGATCTGCTTCTGGAGCTTCTCCGTCACCTCCTCGATGCTGGTCGTCTGGGTGTCGTCGTTGGAAGCGACCGGACGGACCTGCAGCAGGCTCAGTTCCGCCTGCTGTCCGTCGGTTCCCGGCACGGGGTCGAGGGCGAATTCGATCTCCACTTCCGCCATCAGTTCCTCCTTGCAGATCTGCATGATCTCGTACAGGGCCTTCGCCAGCGGATACCGCCCGTACTGGAAGATGGCGTCGAACGAGATGATCCGCGCCCCTTCCGCGAAGACGCCGGGCAGGATCCGGTCGTCCTGGGCGACATACGTCGAAGCGACCAGTTCCGGATAGGCGAAGGTCTGCAGTGCATCCGTCGTCCGGATCTTCCGCAGGTTGATGCCGTCGTCGCGCGAAATCTTGAACGCGGCGGCGTTGCGGTCCAGTACGAAGAGTTCGCTCTGCGTCTCGCGCAGGGCGAGCCGCGTATCGGTCAGCTGCAGGATCTTGCGGGGGAGTTTCGGATCGATACGGAGCGTCCTGCCGCCGTCCACGACCGTCTTCCCGAGTCCGAAAGCGACGCTCAGCACGCCGTCTTCCGCCTTCTCGGCGCCGATCGGGTACACGTTCAGCGAACGGGCGACTCCGGAGAGCATCGGATAGTAACTGTCGCCGTGCATCGTCCCGCAGATGTCCTGGATGATCACGCCCATCTTCTCCTCGCTCAAGAGGTTCCCGCTGGCCTGGATGTAATTCCGGCTGCCCGAGAAATAGGTGGACGCATAGACGCTCTTGATGGCTTTGCCCAGTTCGCGGAGCATCCGGTCCTTGTTCTCCACCAGGGGGCACATATAGGTGGAATAGACGCCGGCGAACGGCTGGAAATTGCTGTCCTCCAGCTTGGAGCTGGAACGGACCGCCAGCGGATGGGAGACCGTCGCCACATAGGAGCGCAACTGCTCCAGGAGTTCGTCCGGCAGCCGCGAAGCGACGAATTCGGAGAGGATTTCGTCGTCGGACATCTCGGAATCGATCACATACTGCAGGCCGTTGTCCAGGATGAAGCGGTCGAACCACTCCGTCGTCAGGACGATGGTGCGCGGGATCGAGACCGGCATGTCCTCATAGCGGTCGGCCAGCGCATGCTTGTGGATGAGGTGGTTCAGGAAGGCCAGTCCGCGCGCCTTCCCGCCGAGCGATCCGTCGCCCAGGCGCGAGAAGCGGAAATAATCCTTGTAGGATTCCGTGTGGAACTCGGCGATGATGCCCCGCCCGACCTCGTCGTGGTACTTGCCGATCTGCTCCATCAGGAACGTCCGGAAGGCCTGCGGATCGGTGTGGTGCTCGGCCCGGAACGTCCGCGCCATGTTGAACAGGCCGCGGGCGAAGAGCCACTTGGAGAACATGTTCCGGGAGGCGTTGCTGACGAGGATTTCATCAGGAATCCCGTCGATGATCTCCTCCAGCTGGGCCAGGTCGGACGCCCGGCCGCATTCCTGCCCGGAAGGGTCGCGGAAGACGAAATCGCCGAAGCCGAACTCCTCCTTCATGTAGTCGCCCAGCTGCAGGAAAAGGGTGCGCGAGAACTTCCGGAGGAAGCCGACGCCGAGCAGGGCCGCCAGTTCCGACATGCTGGCCTGCGAAGACTGGAGCAGGACGGGCATCTGCGGATCGTAGGCGCGGATGTGCCGCACGAGGTCGATGCCCGCGTCGAGTTTCTCGGACTTGGGCTTGTCGCCCTGGTGGATGACCATGCCGACATCGGAGATGACGCCGAGCAGGTTCTCCTTGTATTTCTCGAAATACGCCATCGCCTCCTCGTAGCAGGTGGCCAGGAAAATCTTCGGACGGGAGCGCTTGCGGTATTTCTTCTGGTCGTCGTTGACCAGTTCCTTCAGGAATTCGCGGCTCTGCGTGAGCACGAGCTTGTACAGTTCCGGCAGATAGGTGGAATAGTAGCGTACGGAGTCTTCCACCAGGAGGATGGCCTGCACGCCGACGCCGAAGACGTCGTTCTCCGCATTCGCCTGGTCCTCCAGCAGCTTGACGATGGCCAGGATCAGGTCGGCGTTCCCGTGCCAGCTGAAGACATAGTCCACACCGCGGCGTTCCTCCTCGAAGATCTTCTGGCGGACGGCCTTGGAGTAGTGGATGAGCATGATGAACGGGATATCCCGGCCCGTGTCTTTCAGTTCGTCGGCGAAGGCGAAGATGCCGCGGTCCTGGTCGTTGTACAGGCACATCACCGTATCGATCTCGTCGTCGGCGGCGATGATCCGGCGCGCCTGGTCGGAGGAAGTGGCCCAGATGAAACGGGGCGGGTTGCTGAGGTTCAGCTCGCGGTACTCGCTCACGATCTGCGACTCGACCCGGCCGTCCTCCTCGAGGGAAAACGCGTCGTAGTTGCTGCAGATCATCAGGATCTTCCGGATCCTGGACCGCATCAATGATTCTTCGTTCATATACATGTCTTTTAGCGGCTTCTGCGCCGGAATTCCGCGATGGCCAGCGAGGCGGCCACGGCGGCGTTCAGTGATTCGGAGCCGGACCTGCCGGCAGGGAAAGGCGGGATGAAGAGCCGTCCGTCGACCTGCGCGGAAACGGCCTCGCCGATACCGCGGGACTCGTTGCCGACCACCAGCACGACGGGGGCTTCGCCGCCGGTGGAGAGCGCCGGCTGCCGGTAGAGGTCTTCGCCGTCCAGGAAGGTACCGTAAGCGTGTCCGCCGGAGCGCCGCGCTGCGCGGCAGAGGGCGGGGATGTCACAGGTATGGAAGCGGACGCGGAAGATGGCGCCCATCGTGGCCTGCACGACTTTCGGATTGAAGAAGTCGACGGAGTCCGGTGAGGCGAAAACGCCGTCCAGGCCGAACCAGTCGGCGATCCGGAGCATCGTCCCGAGGTTGCCGGGGTCCTTGATGCCGTCCAGCGCCAGGTACAGCCCGGCCGTGCCGAGCGCCCCGGCGAGGGCGTCCCCGCCGAGTTCTACGGCGTCCGGCTTGCGGACGAGGGCGAGGGCGGGGGAGGGCGTCGACAGATGGCTGATCCGGCGCATCGCCGCCTCGCCGATCTGCGCGGTCCGGTAGATGTCCTCGACCCGGAAGGCCGAAGCCTCCGCCTCCTGCACCATCTTCTCCCCCTCGACGACGAACAGGCCGGCCGCATCCCGGAACTTCTTGAGGTCCAGGGAGCGGATCAGTTTCGCCCGCGCGGCGGAGAGGGAAGCGGTTTCCATCATGCAGGAATCAGTATCCCAGGATCTTGAGCATCGATTCGGAGCTCTGCTCTTCGGCGAAGACCCGCGTGGTGATGTTGCCTTCGCGGTCCTTGTCGATCAGGATGTGGCGCGGCGAGGGCTGCAGGCAGTGCTTGACGCCGCCGTAGCCGGAAATCGCCTCCTGGTAGGCTCCGGTATGGAAGAAACCGATGTAGAGCGGGTCCCGGCGGTTCTTGACGACGGGCAGGAAGATGGCGTTCGCGTGCGCCTCCGAATTGTAGAAGTCCTTGCTGTCGCAGGTCAGTCCGCCCAGGAAGACGCGGTGGTATTCCTCGTTCCACTTGTTGACCGGCAGCAGGATGAAGCGCTGGTGCAGGCCCCAGGTGTCCGGCAGGCAGGTCATGAAGGAGTTGTCGATCATGTACCAGCACTCGCGGTCGTTCTGCTGCTTGACGTCCAGCACCTTGAAGATCGTGGCGCCGGATTCGCCGACGGTGAAGTTGCCGAATTCCGTGTACAGGTCGGGAACGGGCACGCCGTGGGCGTCGCACACCGATTTCACCTGGTAGACGATCTCCTCGATCATGTACTTGTAGTCGTACTCCATCGCCAGGGAGGTCTTCACGGGCAGGCCGCCGCCGATGTTCAGGGAATCCAGGTCGGGGCAGACCTGCTTGAGGTCGCAGTACAGGTTCAGGCACCGGAGCAGTTCGTTCCAGTAATAGGAAGTGTCGCGGATGCCGGTGTTGATGAAGAAATGCAGCATCTTCAGCTTGAACTTCGGGTTCTTGCTGATCCCGTTGCGGTAGAAGGGGATGATGTCGCTGTAGCGGATGCCGAGCCGGGAGGTATAGAAGTCGAAGGACGGTTCCTCCTCGGAGGCGATCCGGATGCCGAGGCGCGCCGTGCGCGTGTCGTCGATCTGGTCGTCCAGGTCTTCGAGTTCGTTCTTGTTGTCCAGGATGGGATAGATGTTCTCCCAGCCGGAATTGATCATCTCGGCGATGTTGTAAATATACTGGGGGCGCTTGAAGCCGTTGCAGATGATGATCAGGTTCTTGTCGATCATCCCTTTTTCCTTGAGCTTCTTGATGAGATCGAGGTCGTAGGCGGAGGAAGTCTCGATGTGGACGTCGCTCTTGAGCGCCTGCTGGATGACGAACTCGAACTGCGAACTCTTTGTACAGTAACAGTAGTGATATTCACCCTCGTATCCGGCCTTGGACATCGCGTTGCGGAACATCCGCTTGGCTCTTTGAATCTGTGAGGTAATCTTAGGTAAATAAGTAATTTTCAACGGAGTGCCATATTCCTTGATGATTTTCATCATGTCGATGTCATTGACGAAAAGACGTCCGTCGTCCACCCTGAATTCATCCTGCGGGAAGTCGAAAGTCTGCCCGACAAGATCAATGTACTTGTTCTTCATCAGCAGAAAACCCAGTTAAATCATAAATTTTATTTTTAAACAAACATACAAATATACGGAAAATTCAGAAAGCCTTGCTATTTTTGCAGGAAGATGCTGCAGTTCCGACCGCATATTGTCCCTTTCCTGCTGCTCGGCGCCGTCCTGGTCCTGGGCGCCGGCTGCAGTACCACGCGGCTGCTCGGAGAAGGGGAGGCGCGCCTTGACAAGAACGAAATCGTCCTGCACGGGAAGGACAAGGACCTCTCTGCCAAGGAGATGGAAGCCTACATCAGCCAGAAGCCCAACGGCGGCGGCCTGTTCGGAATCCGGCCCGGCCTCCTGCTGTACAACCTTTCCGGAAAGAACCCGCAGAAGGGGATCAACCGGCTGCTCCGTTCGCTGGGCACCGAGCCCGTGATCTTCTCGCCCGCGCTCGTGGCGTCTTCCGAGGAGAACATCCGCCGTCACCTGGAATACATCGGTTACTACGGTTCGGAAGTAAAGGGGAGCGTCAGCGTCCGGGGCAAGAAGGCGACCGTGCGCTATGACGTCACGCCCGGCAAGCGCTTCCGCATCGGTCAGGTGACCTATTCCGTCCCGGATGACCCGTTCCTGTCCGATTTCCAGGCCGATACGGCCCATGTCAGCGTCAAGTCCGGCGACTTCCTTTCGGAAGATGCGCTCGAAAAGGAGTCCGAGCGTTCCGCGGCGTATTTCCGGCGCCTGGGCTACTACGGCTTCAGCAAGAATTATTATACCTTCGAGGCGGACACCCTCTCGGGACGCGACACGGCCGACCTCTGCATGACCGTCCGCACCTACACGCGCAACGAGACGCCGGATGACGCGCGTCCCCTGGAGAAATACCGGATCGGCGACGTGAACATCTCCTATGACCGCAGCCTCCGCTTCAACGACCGCCTGCTGCTGGAGATGAACACGCTGCGCAGCGGGATGCTCTACGACGAACAGGAAGTCAACAACACCTATTCCCGGATGACGGCCCTGAAACTCTTCAGCGGGGTTTCGGTGGAGCTGACGCCGCGGGACTCCGCCCTCGTCGACTGCGACATCCGGCTGACGAAATCGCAGCTGCAGGGGTTCAAGGTCAACCTGGAAGGGTCTACCAATTCCAGCGGCCTGATCGGTATCTCGCCGCAGCTGAACTATTTCCACAAGAACATCTTCCACGGCGGGCAGTGGCTGAACCTGGGCTTTCTGGGCAATTTCCAGTTCATGGCGTCCAACCGCAGCATCCATTCCAACGAATTCGGCGTGACGGCCTCCGTCAGTTTCCCGGAATTCCTCGGGCTGCCCAACTCCCTGTTCCGGGGCCCCTCCGTCCCGCGGACCGAGATCGCCGTCTCCTACAATTACCAGAACCGCCCGGAATACACGCGCAACATCATCTCCACCTCCTTCGGCTACAGCGGCAACCACGAACGGAAGTTCTTCTACCAGTTCTATCCGCTTCAGCTGAAGGTCGTCAGGCTTTCCAACCTCGACCAGGACTTCTACAACACGCTGGCGGGAAATCCCTTCCTGCGCGACGCCTACCAGAACCACTTCGACATGGGGGCCGGCTTCAACGGCTACTACACCACCTGCGCGGACCTCAATCCCCGCGTATCATACCAGTATGTCCGCCTGCAGGCCGACCTGTCGGGCAACCTGCTCAGCGTATTCAAGGAGAACATGCGGCAGGACGCCTACGGCGCCCGCCTGCTGTGGGGAACGCCTTTCTCACAATACGCCCGCGTGGAACTGACCTTGGGCAAGACCTTCGTTTTCGGGCCGGAAGGCAACCAGGCCCTGGCCACACGGCTCCTGGGCGGCCTGGGATACGCCTACGGAAACTCCACCGTCATGCCGTTCGAAAAACAGTTCTACAGCGGAGGTGCGAACAGCATGCGCGGCTGGCAGGCGCGCGCCCTCGGTCCCGGCCGTTCCCGGCCGGATCCCTCCTTCGTCATTCCCAGCCAGACGGGCGACCTGAAACTGGAGGCGAACGTCGAATACCGCTTCCCCCTGACCGCCAAGCTCAAGGGCGTCCTGTTCACGGACGTCGGCAACATCTGGGCCCTGCAATACGATGAAGGGGAAGAGGATCCGCCGGCGGAGTTCAGCCTGGACTCGCTGCCGGAAAGCCTGGCCGCCAACTGGGGCGTGGGGATCCGCTTCGACCTGAATTTCCTCATCCTGCGCCTCGACCTGGGCGTCAAGCTCCACGACCCGTCCCGTCCGGCAGGGGACCGCTGGATCCTGCCCGGCACCGTCAGTGACGGGCAGCGTCCCTTCGCCCTTCACTTCGGCATCGGCCACGCCTTCTGACGCGCGGGCGCTATTTCTTCTTCGGATAATACTTCGGCCAGCACTGCTCCAGATAGGCCTTGAGCCGGTCCTCGTGCGCATTGGGCGCCGGCTCGTAGAAGACGGTCCCTTCCATGCCGGCGGGCATGAATTCCAGGTCGACGAAGTGGCCGGGGAAGTCATGCGCGTACTTGTACCCGTCGGAATAGCCCAGTTCCTCCATCAGCTTCGTCGGCGCGTTCCGCAGGTAGAGCGGCACCTGTTTCGTGAGGTCCTCCCTGGCCGCAGCCATCGCTTTCTCCCCGGCCATGTACGCGGCGTTGCTCTTGGGGGAGGAAGCGAGATAGATCGTCGTCTCCGCCAGCGGGATGCGCGCTTCCGGCATGCCGATCTGGTGGACGACCTGGAAACAGGCATTGGCCAGCAGGAGGGCGTTCGGATTGGCGAGCCCCACGTCTTCGGAAGCGGAAAGGCAGAGGCGCCGCGCAATGAACAGCGGGTCTTCGCCGCCTGCGAGCATCCGCTCGAGATAGTAGACGGCAGCGTTGGGATCCGACCCGCGGATGCTCTTGATGAAGGCGGAGATGATGTCGTAGTGCATCTCGCCGTCCTTGTCATAGATCGCCAGGTTCTCCTGGATGCAGGCTTTCACCCGTTCGTTGTCGATGACGGCCGGCGCATCGTCCCCGGTGAAGGAATCGACCACGATCTCGAGGATGTTCAGCAGCTTGCGTCCGTCCCCGCCGCTGTATTTGAAGAGCGCTTCGTATTCTTTTACGGTGATGTCCTTCTTTTTCAGCACGACATCCCTTTCCAGGGCGCGCTGCATGAGGGTCCGCAGGTCGTCCACGCCGAGCGATTTCAGGACGAAGACCTGACAGCGGGAGAGAAGGGGAGTGATCACCTCGAAGGATGGATTCTCCGTCGTCGCGCCGATCAGCACGACCGTTCCGTTCTCGACGGCCCCCAGGAGGGCGTCCTGCTGGGCTTTGTTGAAACGATGGATCTCGTCGATGAAAAGCACCGGCGCCAGGCCGCGGGAGAAGACGGAACGGCTGCGGGCCTTCTCGATGATGTCGCGGACATCCTTGACGCCCGCGCTGACGGCCGACAGGGTGAAGAACTCCCGCGACAGGGAGCGGGCGATGATGTGGGCCAGCGTCGTCTTGCCGACACCGGGCGGCCCCCAGAGGATGAAGGACGTGAGATTGCCGCTCTCGATCATTTTCCGGAGGATGCAGCCGGGGCCGACCAGGTGCTTCTGACCGACATAATCGTCCAGCGTTTCGGGCCGCATCCGCTCCGGAAGGGGAGGGAGTACGGACGGGGTCCCGTTTTGGAGAGAATCTTCCATTATATGTCTATCTATCTTATAATCAATTAAAGTAACAATAATATTACAATGTATAACAATAATGTTATACCACTATTTTCGCCGATGGTGACGGCTTTCCATACAAATGTAAGAAAAAGAAGACGAAATCCCGCGGCCCGGCGGCACTTGCCAATGTCGGGGGAAAATCGTACATTCGCACAAAATTAAGCAAGCGAATGAAATTGACCGAAAGAATCCGTTATGTCGGCGTGAACGACAGGCAGACGGTACTGTTTGAAAACCAGTGGCCGATCCCGGAAGGAGTCAGCTACAACGCATATCTGGTCGTAGACGAAAAAGTGGCGCTGATCGACACCGCCGCCGCGGCCTTCGGTGAGGCGTTCCTGGAGAAGATCCGCCAGGAAATCGGCGACAGGCCCGTCGACTACCTGGTTGTCAACCACATGGAGCCGGACCACTCCGCGCTGCAGTCCCGGATCCGGGCGCAGTATCCGGATGTCACGATCGTCACGAACGCCAAGGCGGTGCCGATGATCGCCGGGTTCCAGGGCATTACGGAAAACATCCAGGTGATCAGGGAAGGGGAGAGCCTGCCGCTGGGGGAGACCACGCTGCAGTTTTTCATGGCGCCGATGGTCCACTGGCCGGAAACGATGGTGACCTGGTGCCCGGAAGAACAGACCTTGTTCTCCGGCGACGCCTTCGGGACGTTCAAAGCCGTCAATTCCGATGTAATTGATTGTAAATCAAATGATTACGATGATTTCAAAGAGGAGATGACGCGGTATTACGCCAGCATCGTCGGCAAATACGGCGCCACCGTCCAGAATGCGCTGAAAAAACTGGCCGCGCTGCCCGTCAAACGGATCTGCAGCACGCACGGACCGGTCTGGGAGCGCGATATCCCGCAAGTTGTCGCCCTGTACGACCGCCTGAGCCGCTATGATGCGGATCCGGGCGTGGTCATCGCGTACGGATCGATGTACGGAAACA
>JAEEGL010393262.1_pt1 | contig 42099 bp, 36 predicted proteins | sample 9134231 | NCBI WGS metagenome assembly JAEEGL01 (sample SAMN16246548, study PRJNA631951) | gut metagenome | biome: gut microbiome; feature: rumen; material: fiber-attached | host: Bos | place: Iran: Karaj | collected 2018-10
CCCTGATAAGACCAGCAGGATGTGCCGGACGGTGCTTTCTTTCCTATCATTCCTTCGCTGATAAAATACGACGGTGCTCTGGCTACAACGCATGTAATATCATCAAATTGAGATGCAACAAGAAGAGCATATTCCGACCCCTTCGAGACTCCGTCTACTGCGATTTTTTCATATTCTTGCGAATGAAGCCACTCAATTGCTTTTTCGACATATTCAAGTGGAACTTCGTCCAGATATTTTCCGGTATCTTTTCCGGCGAATAGCGTAACACCGAGAGCGGATATCCCATGCTCTTTGTAATACCAGGCCATTGTATCGCTTGCGGAGGAACCGCCGTCACTGCCCGAAAAAGTGATAACAACCTTTTCCTTTTCACCGGCATCATAGAAATGTCCTTCGAACCCGTTCTCTTCAATCGTTAAAACAAGATCCGCATCCGTGCGTCCGGATTCAACTTTGGCAAATACAATCCCGGCAACCACTACTGCTAATATAAAGCAAATTATTCTTACAGGTTTCTTTGTTCCGGGAAAAAACGGAATACATCTGTTCACGCGATTTTTATACTCGGCGTATTCGTTGCCGTATAGATTAAACAGCCATTTTTCCTCGGAATTGATAAGTGCAATCGTCATAATCAGCCAGTTAATAACCGGCAAAAACAACATCAGGATATTATGCCACATAAGAGAAAGACCGAATAACGCAATCCAGCATCCGCTGTACATCGGGTTTCTGACCCAGGCATATATACCATCCGTCTTTAACCGATTTTCTGCTATATTATCATCCATCCCGGAACGCATCGCTCCGATAAACCATACGAATATGCCAAGTGCAATAAGAACAGTTCCGATTATTCTGAATACAAAAATCCAGGGTGAACCTAAAATACCGATTTTAAACACATGCCCAAGCAAAACAATTCCGATTGCGGTTACCATTACCATTCCGTATACAATAAACGGACCGACACCGTATAGTGGCAGCTTCTGCCCTTCTTTCACAAAATTCTTTAACATAACAAACTCCTGCAACTACTTTACCTTTTCCATATTAGCTTAATCCTTACCTCTTTCGATCTATTCCAATCCCCGTAAAGATTATTACAAACCAGATTATCATGCTTTCGCTCATGAGCCCGTTTGTAAAACCAAGGCGGAAAGCACTTTCCGGCATAATAGATGAAATCAACTTTAAAACGCCGAATACAACCAGCACATTCGTAAATGCCATTCCTCTTTTAAATATGGTCTTTCCGGAAATCTGCAGGTAAAACCAGTATAAAAATACCGGAAGCATCAGTGCTTCACTCACTACAATCAGCCATGAAAAATTCGAATACAATCCTTCGCAAATTATGATTGCATCCCCCGCAAACCCGTTATTATTCAGCCATGCAAAAAGGCTTAATATTACAACATAGATCAGATGCAGAGCAATCCATGGCGTTAACCCGAATGCATTCAGATAATGATAAACTTTTTTGTGTTTCTCGCTTTTTATATAATCCTGAATAAGAAACAATGCTATTCCGTAAAAAATAATTCCCGGAAAAGCAAGCGCCATGGCAAGGATATATCTCCACTGCGGAATCTGTGCGGTACCGGCTGTCAGCCATATCAGTTTCCCGGTATGCGCCGGATTCCCATACATCATCAGCCAGTCTCCGCCGCCATAACACATACACCCGAGCAGACCACATATTAATCCTATTGTTCTCTTTGTTTTGTTATTTGTTTTGTTATTCATTTTGTCTCCCGTTTTTCCTTTGCTGTTACTTGTCGTTTGGAAGTATCATTCATCTTCGGCAACCGTCTCACGCTTTATCGTTTTTACAAAAAACAGAAAGTAAATCATATGCGCTGTCCATACTACCGCGAGTATGATACAGGGAATCCATATCCCTTTCCGCGACATAAAATAGAATCCCAGTCCCATAAGAATCGTAACCGTAGTCAGAATGCTCGCCTTGGTAGATACAAGCATTCCCCTCTTTTCCACAAAGGATTCCAGATGTTTTTTATAAAGCTTTGTTCCTTTAAACCAATTGTTCAGCCTGTCGGAACTTCTGGCAAAGCAGTATGCCGACACCAGATAAAACGGGGTTGTCGGAAGAATCGGAAGCACTACTCCGACCGTTCCCAAAGCCAGACAAATACAGCCAATCACAATGAATATAATTTTCTTAACTCTCACTTCTTTTTTATGTCTCCAGATTGTTAGTTATATCTAACCACTATTCATAAAATAATGCGCCGTCATGGCGCATTGCGCAGTTAGCCGCCGCTAACTATTTTATGACAATTACACGTTTTTTTCAAGGGGAAACCATCCGAATTCTTCTGACATTTCGATTCATCATATGCCTTCCGTAATGCCGGTATGCAAACCTCTTAATTGCCGAGAGTTCCTGATGATGCTCCTTTAACATCTCATCCGGCGAATCAAATATACCGAAATCCTGATTGATTCCTTCGCTCTGGATATACGTATTATTCCTGTTAAAATCAATCACGGGGTTTTGGAAGTCACTGACTGCCACCCCGTATCCGCAAAATGCTCCGATGCAGTCTTTATTAATAATTTGCAGTTTATTCAGGTATTCTTTATCCAGAATAAACGCCTCCAATTCATACCATTTCCCTTCAAAGCAGGCTTCCACCCAGCTGTGAAAAACATTCTGCGGAGCTTTTTTATAGACAAAACCCGTCATGGCACCCTTTTGCAGTTTCTTGTCAATCGTAAACCCGTGCACACGGCACGGAATGCCACACGCACGAAGAATTGCCATGAATAAGGTCCCCTTGGTATTGCACTGTCCGTAACCGTCCTTTAAAACCTTCGATGCTGGGATGTCATCATCCGTATTGTAACCGAATAAAATATCATCCCTGACATAATTATAAATCCCTTTGATACAGTCAAATTCGGACATTTTCCGCCATCCTTTTGAATCAATCAGTTTCTGAATCGAAGGATGACTAAAGTCCAGCATTTTGGTCTCGCTTAAATAATCGCTCATAAAAAATCGCTCCCTTCTTGTTCCATATTTTAACCATACATGAAACTCCGGGAAGCGACTTTCAAAAATCCGCTACAAGTTTTTTATTTTAAAACATCCGTTATGGAGATGCCCATTTGTTTCTTGCAAATATAAGCCAGATGCGCAGGGCTTGCAAAACCGGCCTCTAGCGCTGCGTACGTCTTGCTTTTCCCCTCCATCACGAGTTTGTATGCATATTTCAGCCTTGCAATTGTAAGATACCCTTTTAACGAAACTCCCACACTTTCTTTGAATGCATGGGACAAGCGACTCTCTGAAAGCTTGTATTCGGTTGCAATTTCATCAATCCGCTTTTCCAAATGTTTATAATCACGGATCTCGCGAATCAGTTTTACAACGCGGTAATCCTCCACCGTTTCAATTACATCTTTCCCGAATCGGAACCCGTTATTCGTAAGCCATTTACTCACAGAATGCTTTAAGGATTCTTCATCTGCGTTCCCGTCATAGCAAAACGGCTTCGTTACTTTGATTCGTTTCGGTTCACCGCTGTCTAGAATATTGCTTTGTATATAATCCGCCAAATCACTGGTCGGATCTATCATCAAAAAAAGCTTGCATTCTTCTGAGCCCGGCATAGTATGCATCATTCCGCTTCCCGTAACATAGATTTCATCACATTCCTTATTTGTCCCAAGAAAGAAAATATGACAAAAGCTGTGCTTATGCGGCGCCACATCTTCAAAGGAAGGCACAACGATAACATATTCGTTTTCAAATATTATTTTGCTCATTTTTAACCGGCCGATAACCCATCATATCATCAATGCTTTCAAGCACAGGTATAGCATACTTTTCACCGCCAAACAACCATTGTTCATGCTGCATGTCAAATTCACGGATGTCGGGATTTCGGAAATATTTCAAATACCGCTTCTTATATCGCTTGCCCATTTTATTGGCATAGATAAAATGGACTTTTGTGCCTTCCACATACGTATCTTCATGCAAATGCGTTAACAGGTCTGTATAGTACTCGTTCTTTACGGACTCCGGACTGAACTTTGAAAAGCATTCCACAAAGGTTTCCGCCGACTCATCATCCATATCAAAGAACTTCTTCAGTTTTTCTTTTGTTTTATTCTTTTTGGCTGTACTTTTTGTTACTCCTGTCAGCAAAGGAACAACAAGTAAAGACTGGAGTTTTGCGCTTACCTTTCCGCTTTGATCAAGATCACTGCTGCCGAAGATTCCGTGGTCGATATGCACGTTTTCTCTTGTAATAAGCTGTCCCACAAATGTTCCACCAAGAGATGAACCAAGCGCTCCGTCAAGTCTTCCATCAAAGTTTTCCCTAATGTATGCTTCTATCTTTTCCGTAACTGTCAAGATATCCGGAAAAATCGCATCACTGCCGTCAAACCCGTCGTAGTTTACACAAATTAAGTGATACTTATTCTCCAGTTCCGGAATGACCCGCATGAAATTCGTTTCCCAATTACAGCAAGTGCCGGGGAGCAGCATCAGTGTTTTTTCGTTTTCAATTCCTTTTTCTACAAATTGCATAATTACACCTCTCTCCCAATGCCGCTCCCCGTTTTATTAATATCCCTTTACACTTTTTACATCTATGTGAATTTACACAAGACTTGCGCCAAGCGCCTTGCATGCTGCGATTGCATCATCGTCCGGCTCATTGTTTGCCATTACGGAATCAGTGGCAAGAACTGCGCCTGCTGCCTTTGAGCGCTCTTCCCAGTCGCGCATCCACTGTCCGTCGCCCCATCCGTAAGAACCGAATAACGCGATTTTCTTTCCCGATAATGCGCTTTCAAGTCCTGCAAACATCGGATCGAATTCATCTTCTTCCAAAACCTCTGCTCCCATTGCGGGGCATCCGAATGCAATTGCATCAAACTCCGCTACTTTGTCTGCGTTAAAATCCGCAGGCTTAAATGTACTTACTTCCGCACCGGCTCCTTTTAAACCCTCAGCGACTGCATCTGCCATCGCCTCCGTATTGCCTGTGCCACTCCAAAAAACTACTGCTGCTTTCATATGATTTCCTTTCCGGGAATCCAAAACACATATATGTATTTGTTCCCTTTGCTTATTGTGTATTTATGTTACTTGTTAAAGCCACTCAGATTGGTGCCACAATGAATGAATCATTGCACCATCTGCGGCATAGCAACCGTTAACTGTTCGAGGGAGGCACCCTCTTTGTATCTGCAAAGAAACCGGTTCGTGCATTTCTTGTATGCGGCAAACTTTTTATTTGCGCTTTCCACATCACTGTAAACCTTCCAGCATCCGACGCATTTGCACTCTTTCGCATTATGCTGCATGAAACCGACTACATCTTCGGGAGGGTATCCTAAAAAGAATCCGACCTCGTGAGGAAAATTATCCTGTGTTGCATTTTCTTTCATACGACGCGCAAGACAGGCAACGCAAAACTCCGTATTCTCTGCTTTATACCCGAGTGTTTCTATAATATCCTTTGCAATTCCATTGTTTAAATCCCGCCGCAAAAAGCTCGGTCGATAAAGATAGAGAACAACGCGTTTCTCGTAATATTTCACCGGCACAATGCGAATCCCTTTCTTGCAAAGAAGCATGTTCAGTCTTCTTAAATAGTCTCGCACTTCTTTTTTGCTTTTGTACTCGCAGGAAAACAGATTTCCCGTTTTCAATCCCGCTAAAGTCGGTGAACAATTCTCTACGATAATCTGATCGGACAATTCTTCTCTCCTTTCGGTTAACACCTTTCGATGACTCGAATATTAAATAAACCGCAGTCATTAGTTAGTTATATCTAACCATTGGCTTTAAAAAATAGTTAGCCTTAACTAACCACAAGACAGTATATATAAAAACGGCAGACTTGTCAAGTCTGCCGCAGCGTCTTTTGTCTTATACACCTGTACCCGCTATGATTAACAACATTGAGAACAGCATAAATCCAACTCCCAGCGGACCGATAATCCTTACTCCCAGTTTTTTCAGTAACATCAATACGATGATTGAAACAACAGGATTCAAAAGAAGGCACCATTTGGAAACCGGAAGTGCGCCCGTCAGAATAGCAATGGAAACTATAACCGCTCCTCCAAGCCACAGCGAGATAAATCCGATAATCAGCGGAAACTTAATTATGGGATCAATGGCCTTAAGTACTTCCGCACTCGCTTCATCCGACATTTTATCGCATATTCTTCTGTATACAAGCGGCTTTATACAATAGGCTACATGGCACAAAAGGCCGGTATAACAGCCGATAAAGGTATTGATACGTAATGCAAGCGCAAGTGGTTCATTCTGTCCTGAAATAAAATCTGCAAGGAACCACATGACCAGATATGCTCCCGGCTGTCCCAGAAAAGAAAGCCAGAAAGACAGTATGAATCTCTTATCCGTAACATCTTTCCACCATGGATTCACCTCTCTGATTGTATATTTTTCCTTCGGATCAAGCTTCCCGGGTTTAACCAGCGGAACATCCGCAAGTGCCGCCAAAAGATTTAAAACAATTCCGATTATTCCGATTATGACATATTTATTCATGTAACCGCTCTCCGTCTTTAAAATTGCGTTATAAGGCAAAATCCCCCTCGTAAAAGGAGGGGGACCTGCTATTATATTATTCCGTTTTACTATTTGCTTACATGAAATGCATTCATCTGCGGATAAACTGCTGCATCACCAAGCTGCTCTTCAATACGCAGAAGCTGATTGTACTTTGCAACGCGCTCGGATCTGCTGGGTGCGCCCGTTTTAATCTGGCAGGTATTTAACGCAACAGCAAGGTCCGCAATCGTGGTATCCGCAGTTTCCCCGGAACGGTGGGAAGAAATTGCGGTATAGCCTGCGTTATGAGCCATTTTAATTGCTTCCAAAGTTTCGGATACGGAACCGATCTGATTTAATTTAATCAGAATCGAATTTGCTGCGCCAAGTTCGATACCCTTGCTCAGACGTTCTGTGTTCGTAACAAACAAATCATCTCCGACAAGCTGAACCTTGTTACCGATTTTAGCGGTCATTCTCTGCCAGCCTTCCCAGTCTTCCTCGTCCAGACCATCTTCGATGGAGATGATTGGATACTTGTCTACCAGGCTCTCCCAGTGTGCAATGAGTTCATCGGAAGTAAATTCCTTACCGGACTTCGGCTGTTTGTAGAATCCCTTTCCTTTCTCGCTCTTCCACTCGGAAGCAGCCGCATCCATGGCAATCATGAAGTCCTTACCGGGCTCAAATCCTGCCGCTTTAATTGCCTCGAGAATTTTCTCGATTGCTTCCTCGTCACTCTTTAACTGATTCGGTGCAAATCCGCCTTCATCACCGACCGCGGTAACATCTCCCATATCCTTAATCAATTTCTTTAAGTTATGGAATACTTCCGCACACCAGCGAAGTGCTTCTTTAAATGAAGGTGCACCAACAGGCATAATCATGAATTCCTGTGTATCCACCGCACTGTCTGCATGAGCACCGCCGTTTAAAATATTCATCATCGGAACAGGAAGTCTGTTTCCGTTGATACCGCCTAAGAATCTGTAAAGAGGAATATCAAGGGACTTTGCTGCCGCTCTTGCCGTTGCAATGGAAACAGCCAGAATGGCATTTGCGCCGAGATTTGATTTATCCTTTGTACCGTCTGCTTTAATCATTGCCGCATCAACGGCATAAATGTCGGATGCTTCCAGTCCTACAATCGCATCGTTTATCACGGTATTGATATTGTTTACTGCTTTGGTTACTCCTTTTCCGAGATATCTGGATTTGTCCCCGTCACGTAATTCCAGTGCTTCAAATTCACCGGTGGATGCTCCGCTGGGTGCGGTACCTGTTGCCACAGTTCCGTCAACGAGAGTAACTTCTGCCTCTACTGTCGGATTTCCTCTGGAATCCAAAATTTCTCTGCCGATTACTTTTTCAATTTCTAAATATGACATATACTGCCTTCTCCTTTCTATGCTCATACATAATTCCTCTTTCATCATTTGGTTACCCACTCCAAACAATAAAGAAAGAGGAATCTGTATGATTTACTCAACAGTTAGTTATGTCTAACCATTGATATTTATATCATATTCCATTTTAAAAATCAAGAACATTTCATACTATTTTGTATGAAAAGAATTTTAAAAAGATTTGGAGATGACAAAGATTTAATACAATTTTTATTGATTATATTCGAATGAGTTATATCAAAATCAGCAACCCGATAAACATCAACGATCCCGCTATATTTCCCTTTGCCGGTAGTTTGGTTGCCGCCAGCGGAAGCATGAACACAGCCGTGTTAAAAATACATCCCCATGCCGGAATTGACGTTTTGCCGCTGACAATCATCACAAACAGTGTTACAACAAAAACCAGCAATGATGCATAACCGACAAACATCGTAACAATAGTCTTTTTCTGCAAATCCAGTGTCGCTTCCAATGATTCCCGTTTTAAATCCATTCGAATAAAGAGCCATTCCACAATTCCGCAGATGACATGATGCACCACGATAAATACAAGAAATGTCACTGACGAAATCAACATGATATTGGATGCTAAAGCTGAATACTCTTTCATCCAATAACTCATTGCCAGATAACCGAATCCGAAAAGTGTAATTGCCAAGGTACCCAACACCATTGAAAGCAAAGAATTCGTTAGAGGTGTCCCTTTAAACAGTTCTGCCATTCTTACCGGGTCTTTTGCATCTTTCACCCCGAGTTTTCCGTTCGGCGTGTATGTTAACAGAGCATCGCACACACCACACAGAATATGTCCTATAATCGCTAATATTAATGCTATTTTAATCATTTAGTTTTACTCCTGTTTTTAACATGACTTCTTTTAACTATTTCAACCCATCCCCTCGTAAACAATGCGGCGGATAATTATCCATTATAACCGGTGCATTACGTTTTACCAGATTTGCGCAGCATACATCCCCGCAGGCAATTGTTTCATTGCGATAATACGGTACTCCGTATGCAGCCGCTGTTTCAAAATCAATGTTGCAGATGTACGGCATAATATATTCCAAACCAATTTCTTTTAAATACCGATATGCTCCGCAACGCGTACAATTTATTATAACACTGTATTCTTCATTGGGTTCTGCATACTCAAATTTCCATGCGTAATCATACTCTTTCGAATAACGCTCGCTCTTTGCAACAAAAGATTTAAGAAAGCGGTGTATGAATTTCTTTTCCAGTAAACGATTCAGCAATCGGCTGATTCCCGACGAAACTTTTTTATGTTTTCTCTGCCATGCCGTGTGAATCAGGCGACCGATTTCATTCTCTGCAATTCCATACCTTTTCCCGACAACAAAAAATGCCGCAAACTCACAGCAGGAAATCAGATTCGACGTATCATTCGAATTCTTTTTCCCACCGACATACGGCATATCAAGAAGCAGTTTCGTTTCAAAGACATCCTGAATCTCACGAACAACACTATCAGAATCCAAGGAAAACAATTCTTCCAGTTCCGATCTGATTACAGAACATAAACCGCTTATCTCTTTGCGATATTGTTTGTTATGTGAATTATAATACGGGTGCATTAAACAATCTTTCCCTTATATTTTTTTGCAAATCTGCTTTTATCCGGTACATACCAGTAATCACAGGAATCTGCTCCCGTAGCAACCGTATGTGTACGAATCAGCTTCGCATGCATCAGTTTCGCATAAGAATGGTCCAGTGCACACATATGCGGCATAAGGTCCTCATATCCATATTTCCTTGCATACTCCCAAAGCGGACATCCTATAAGCGTGAAAGCAAAACCACGTTTCTCATTGTTTGGATTGACTATCATTCCCCAGGTATCAAGCCACTCTCCGCGACATCGCTTTTCCGCAACTTTATCAGCATATTTTTGATAGTTTTTATAAAGATAATTTCTTAATAATTTTAAAACTCTCGGATTATTTATATTCAACACCTTCCCGATAATTTTAAGATGACGATATAAATCATCAATGATCTCATCAATCGCCTCTCCGCCCATTCTGTGATTCGTAGCCTCATAATATGACAAAAAAAGAATAAACATGTTCAGATTATTGGCAAGTGAGTTCTCTCTTCCGCCGAGATCAGGTGCTTTCGCCATAAGCTTCGGCTGAATTCTTTTTGCTCTCGCAATAATCTGTTTCCTGTGTTTCGGATAATGTTTTTTTAAATATCTTTGAATTGCACGTTTTACAAGCCATTCCATGCAGTTATCTCCCTACTTCATTATGAAACTTTTAATCAATATAAAAACAGCGGCTATTATCAAACACAAAAACGGATATGCAATAATCCGAATGATCTGGTTCTTATTATTAAACCCGCGATTCTTCCACCCTTCACAATCGGCAGTTTCCGGATAAATCTTTTTAAAATAACCTACCGTCATTACCAGCCATTGATCCTGAGCGACGATATCAAAGACTTTCATGACATACAGCATCACGATAAAACGAAGTGTCAGCTGCCAATATCCAATGTTATTGCGAACGCTGTCCACTCCTATGAATATCATTCCTGCAAACATTGCTGTCAGAAAGAAGCCCAATAACATATGCGCAATCACCTGTTTATGTTTCGGCGGGTCCGCATGATCTTTTGCCGCCAGCCTGACATCCTCCGGAAGAAACCGAAGCACAAGGGATGACTTTGCCATCGGACTTGCGATTACTATAACAAGTATTTCTATGACACACAGTATTAATGCTACAATAATTGATTTTATCATCTGCTATTTCCCGGCTATAGAGTTAGTTTTTATAAGCTCCACCATCTGCTTCCAGCCTTCTTTCGCTTCCTTCACAATCGGAAATACCGGATAACAATGAAACATTCCTTCCCCGACGATTATTTCATACTCCACGCCGTATTTCTTCATGGCATTTTCAAAAGACGGAGCACATGCATAAAGTGTTTCATCCGAACCGTATATAAAGGTGACTTTCGGACAGTTTGTAAAATCGCCTCTTTGAAGCCAGATCATATATCCGGGAACCGACATATCCCCATGTCGCATAACTTCTACCGCTGTCTTCATATAAGCAGCCGGTATTGCAACATCTTTTTTATCCAATTCCAACATTCTCTGCCACTCTTCATCCGAGTCACAACAGGTCCCCGGAGAAATTGCCAGAATATATCCCGGCATGGGTGTATCGTCATGACCGTCGTTAATAAACGCAACCGTTCCGAGCGCAAGATTGCCTCCCGAAGAAGTTCCGAGAATCGAGATATTCTCTGCTTCATATTCCTTCAGCATTTCTTTATATGTTTCATGAATCATCGCATACGCTTTTGTTAATGGAAAATCCGTACACAGCGGATAATACGGAACAAACACATCCACTCCCGTTTCTTTTGCAAACTTAAAGGCTTTTTTTACCGCATCGGGTCTCGGCGCCGCAACCATACCGCCACCGATAATAAATAAATTTGCCGACTTTACCCTTTTTTTATGAATCATCTTTATAACAGGAAATCCATCAACGGAAATTCTGCTAACCTCAAAATCCGGATCGTTTAGTTCGGGAATTCGATTTTTTTCATTCTCTTTCTTTTTCTTCTCAACTATCTCCGCAGCAGATTTGCCCTCCCAGGATTTCTTAAGATTTATTGTCTTTACGATTCTTTTTAAGAGTTCATATTTAAAACTCATTACTACTTCTCCTTACAGCTTTTCTTTCGATACGCTCAATTCAGTTTTTCAGACTTTTTCTTCTGATTACTTCATCACAACAGGCCGGGCCGTCCGAAAGGTCGGAATGCCGGATAAAAATAACATGCTTTGGCAATCCCGCATACGCCCACTCATCCGTCATACAAAAGATTTTACAAAGCCCCTGAATTCCGTATGCCTTAAACATTTCAACATACATGCATTTTGAAATGCTGTACTCCACCTTATCCTTTGATACAATGAAATAATCATATGTAATGCTGCCGTCTTTTACCCGTTTCGCGTGATCGTTGATATTCCATTTTCTTGCAATGTTAAAACTGTTCGGTAGGATGTTGACAAAAGCAATAATTGCTTTAAACTTTTTTCTTTTTATATCAAATCCTCTGTTCAGTAATTCTATGATTTCCGAATCGGAGTATCCGAAAGATTTGAGTTCCAGGCACATCGCCATCACGGCATAGATGTATGTCGCATCCGTTGTAGGATAAATATTATGCGCCTTAAAATTATCGGATTCATACATTTCCCGCAGCCTGTTTTCAAATGCCGCCATAGCATTCTCAACATCGAGAAAACCGGCTTTTTCCAATGCTATCCTGTAAAACTTCCCATACGATTTTATTGCTTTATTTGTATCCATACGCGCCTCTTACATATCAGCCTTCTTCATTGTCACCAGCAGTCCGCCGAATGTCCACAGTGCGCCAATACTGATCCATGCAGTCGATAAGGCATACGCAATTGCAAGATTTCCCATGAATCTCATAACGATTACCACAACCAGACCTGCCAGAAATGTAAACACGCAACACCATTTCGGATACGGAGTCAGACCTTTTGCAAAAGCAATAAACTGTGTAACCGCTGCAGTCAGATAAAACGGCAGGAACAGTATCATCACGGGAAGCAAAAAGAGTGCAGCAAATTGAATTGTGCTCTTAGAGGAGACTGCCGGATTCAATGCATTTACTGCATTTAGAAAGAATACGGTCGCGCAACATACTACATGTGTAAATGCACCAAATGTAAGCATTCCAAGCAAACCGGCCCTGTAAATATGAGCATACTTTTCCGATTTGGATGCAATCAGGCGATATACTCCAAAATAGCTCAGACATTCTATCGGAATCCCAATCAGGCCCAGAATTGCAGACCAAAAAATCCTTCCGTTCGATACCGTCAAATATCGGGAAAAATACTGATCCATTCCGGACACAGTAAGGTCCGTCACGCCCCATCCGAGCAGAATGTCACCTGCCAGAACCATCAGTGCGGCAACAATTCCCAACCGAAACAAATGGGCTATTCGCTTTTTATCAAGTATATTGTCAATTCCAATGTTATTCATAAATCACTACCCTTGTATCCATTGAATAATCTCCTTTTCCGAAGATTCGAAATAGGACAGGTTCTCCTTTTTGTATTTTCCGAAAGTCTTATACATCAATCCTATAAGCGGTATCATACGATACAGTTTCTTTTCCCGTTCCTTGTTCGGCATAAGACCGTTTAAATGGCTTCCGTGCGGATATACAATAACCTTTACAGCCTTATCATATCCGGAATTCTTTAAGTCCCTTTCGATTTTCCGTACCGAATATTCCGCAGGCCATGCTTCGTCTTCATCTCCTGCAATCAGAAGTACTCTTGCACCTGTTTTCTCTACGGAAAGCTTTGCTTCACTTACTTTCGCTGAGTCATTATATGCATCATGATATGCAACCCACATTCCGGTTACTCTGCATTTAGCATCAGGATGCTTTTGATACTTTCCCGCCTTCACCTTGGAAAAATCTGCCGTAACATAAGGAATGTCGCATCCTTTCCAGGTCGCAACACTTCGTCCGGTCATCGTCTTTTTATCTTTCAATGTCCCTTCAAACGGTACATGTGTCGGACTTACCATGATCAGGTTTTCAAAACCGCCGATATACTGTGCCGCAAGAACAGCAAAAATAGAACCCATGGACTGTCCGTAAATACTGATATGTTCAATCCTTTTCTTTGTCCTTAGGTATTGGACTGCCGGAAGAAACATATCCACGGGTATACGATTCGGTGAATCCGGAATCCCCTCCGCGCCGAATAACGAAACCGATAATCCCGTGATTCCATAGTCCGCAAACCGTTCCGCAAATTTAATACCGGGAAGAATACTTTGTTCACCGCCCATCAAGATAATCACTGCCTTATCACTGCCGCCGTCCGGTTCCGCCAGGTGCCCGACAAAGCCATGTTCTTTTACATTAAAATCCTCATGTAACATATTTGACACCGTTGAAATTTAATCAGCGAACATACTCTTTCTCTTTCCGGCCTTCCTGCTTCTTTCTTGCCACCAGGTGCATTCTGGCCTTTTTTGCGCTTTCCAAAAGTTCAATCTTAAGTCCCGCATTCGTACAATACTCGCGGATTTCATCAAGTGATTTTGCCCCGACATCACCGTGACCCGCCATATTTGCCAGAGGCATTTCTATATGATTCATAAGCCAGAGCACGGGTTTTGAAGAAGTATAATCCTGAAGGATTAACCTGCCACCCGGTCTTAAAACCCTTTTTACGCTGTCAAAGAATTTCTGTGGATTCGGATAATGATGAAAACTGTTGGAACATATAATGACATCAAACGAATTCTCTTCAAAAGGGAGATTCTCACAGTCTCCGACCACCCAGTCCACACCTTCCAGATTCTTTGCCTTTGCGACCTCGATCATTCGCGGTGTAATATCCAGTCCTGTATAATGCTTCCCGGGATTTTTTTCGTAAAGCAGCGAAATCATTGGACCTGTACCGCATCCGCAGTCGAGCAGATCCGTATAGTCTTCTTTCTCAAGTTCTCCGGCAATATACGGATAATCTTCTTTACAGATTTCATAGATCCCCGAATGATTGGATTCATAAACATCTGCCGCTTTCGTAAACTCTTTTATCGTTAATTCTTTGTATTGCTCTTCCGTACGCATATCATCACCTGTTTATATTTTTCTCTATTCCTCTTGCAAACTTCTCCGGATTAAACGGTGCAAGACCTCCGTGCCCGACATTCTTAATCTTCCGGAAAACGGTTCGGGGCATATGTTTTCTTACATATGCCACATCATCCTTACGTGCTTTTACCTCTTTTTCGGCAACCCAGTATTCAATATGTCTGCAGCCGGTATAAAAACTCTTCGGCATAGAATAATTGTTACAGGAATCAAATGTCCTCCATATTGTTTTCGCGCTGATCATTTTAAGAACTTTCGCCGCATATCTGACATCCTCTTCCGATAATTCATCCGTCGAAAATGCTTTTTCCAAAAGCCCGGCTCCGCCGATTTTACCTGCATAAATAAGCAAAAAATCTTTCAGCGCAATAAACCTTGTAAGAATCCACGGGACTTGATACGGTGTGATTCCTCCGTCAATTACCGCACTGTAAACACTCACCTTTTTATCCGCCAGCATCCGGATTACGATGCTTCCGCCCATGGAACAGCCGTATAAACAGGTAATATCTTTAAGATTATGCTCAATCAGCCATTTCGCGATATCCACTGAAATCTCTTCTACGCTTGTAAAATCGCTACGCACGTCAGGATCGTATCCCGGAAGAGCCGGAACAATCAGATGGTATTTTTTCTCCATAAGCGGAATCACATATTCAAAATAATCCCACATTACAATTGACGGATGTATTAAAACGACGACCTCTTTATTATCTTTTCCAAACTCATGTACAGTCATTTCTGTCCTCCGCAATCTGCTGAAAATTATGAATGTCACTTTCCACTTTCATTCCAAAGTTCCGTCCGGATAATGAGCTCTTAAATCTTAATCAATGAACAAATCCATGCAGCAAGTGCCGATGCCGCCGGAAAAATCACCAGTAATTTCAGCAGCTGGCTGACAATGTTGTATCCGTACTTTCGGTTCGCATATACACTCTCCACTTCCGGAAAATAAAACTGAAAGAAATGGTATTTCATAAGCAGAAAATAGTCGAAAAAGACCATGTCATAAATCTTATAGACCGTAAAGATGAAAACGAATCTGAAAAAGAACTGAAAGAACGTAAATCCGCTTCGGAATCCGTCCCAGATAGAAATTACGCCGACACCAAGTATCAGTGCAAAACAAAACGCCATCAGTACCCATCCGATTGCCCTTGCACCGTAAAACAGTTCTTCCTCTCTCGGAATCAGCGCTTCCTTTGCTTCCTTCGGCGCCGAAGAAAAAAATTTCGTGTTCTGAATAAACGCAACTGCCGAAAACATCATTAATGTAATTGCAACGCAAAATACAATTGCGAGAAAAACCGTTAATAACATATAAATGTCCTTTCTTCCACTGTTCTTTGCAGAAAAATACCCGGCATCAGGGCCGGGCACCTTTCTGTTAAGGACGAAATGGATATGTATTAAAAATTTTTAAAGAAGGAATTCTCTAAAACTTTGCAGTACCCAACCGCATTTACATTTGATTAGTCTGCTCTAATGTTGGTTAGTTATATCTAACACAAGAAGTATATTATCATATAGAAATTCTTCTGTCAAATATTATTCGTAATTTTTTTAGTATTTTTCATTCTTTTTTTGAGTTTCACATGTTTTATCAAAAATGATTCTGCACTGGTTAATACAGCACTTCCCACATCTTTCCCATGTTTTGAAATCCGCCTTCCGGAGCGCAGCTTTTACACTTCTGTCCGTCTGCGCATCCGCCGCAGGTTGAACAGTCATGTTCGACGGCATTCATATATCCGGTTCTTCGAATGACACCCATCCGCTCTAAATATTCAAGATCTCTTTTTACCTGATCTACAGAGATGTTTAATTCCTCTGCCAGCATTTCAAGAGTCCTCGATTTTCCGTCTTTTAACAGTTCGATTAATTTCTGCATTTATTCTTCACCATTCATTACCAGATCAGCATTCCGATATAGTAGGCGGCTCCGGCTAAAAGAAGCGCTACAACCGTATAGTAAACCGCGATAATTGAGGTCCATTTTACGGAATGTGTTTCCTGATAGGTTGCCGCAAGCGCAACGATACAGGGCATGTTAAAGGTCATGGCAAAAATAAGTGCCAGCGCTTCCGGCTTTGCAATATTTGCCGTTAACAGTTCATTGATATTGCTTGCGGTATTTCCGGCCATCAGCGAACCAAAGGTCAATGTTCCTGTATTGCTGTAAAGCATGCTTAATACTCCGAGTGCACCTTCCTTACCGAGCGAAGAAGCCAGGAATGCAAGGAATGTCTGCCAGCTTAAACCAACCAGTTTGGTAACCGGTTCCACAAGCTGACCGAATTTATACAAAAGGCTTGACGTTATATTTCCGTCCTTCGTGTAAGAAAGAAGCCAGAAAACAAACGCCACGATAACAACCACTTTCGTAGCCCGGAAAAATGTATCCTTCGTTCTTCCGAATACATAACGGAAAAGCGCTCCCCATCTCGGTTTGTGATAAGGAGGCAGCTCCATGATCATTCCATAGCGTTCTTCGGGTTTTACAAGGAAGCGGCCGAAAATCAGTCCCGTTACGCAGATATGCAGAATCATTACGATTAAAATGACAGCTATAATAACCGGCATCCACGCTCCGAAGAAAATCGTGGAAAGCATCGGAATAACCGCCCATGCTGCACCGCAGGGAATGGCCCATGCAAGTGCAATGGTCAAAACCTTCTGTCCCCAGTTATCGATGACACGTGTTCCGGCCGCACCTCCCATGGTGCATCCGAAACTGATTAAAAACGGCATGACGCATTTTCCCTGTAATCCGAATTTACTCATTAATCCGTCAAATACATAAGAAACTCTCGCCATGATTCCGATTTCTTCCATAAGTCCGAAAACAAGCGTTACGCCGAATACGAATCCGAGCATTTGAACGACAAACGACACGGAGCGAAGCAGGATATCACATAATAAAGAAGCGATGAAAGCCGGACAGCCGATATTGACAAGTGCGGCATAGGCCGGATCCGGAATTTTTCCGATTGCACTTCCGAGTCCCATTAAAGGCAGTGCCGGTATAAACGAAAGCAAAAGCCCTGCAAAAATAATCAGAACGACCAGAATCACTCCCCAGAACTTATGCGTAATCGCACGGTCGAATTTACTGAGTGATGCACTTTTTTTCGGAGCGCTCACACACCCTTCCAAAAGATTGTCAATCCATGCAAATTTGCATTCACCGGTAATTACGACTCCGTTTTTCTGTTTTCCGAGACTCTCTTCCATTGTTGCAACAGAGTCCGTATCCAGAACCGCTTTGATTCTTGCCAGAACCGGCTCGTCTCCTTCGATGGCTTTTACTGCAAGCCAGTCTTTGGAATATCCCGGAATGATTCCTTCCGGAATCATTTCTTTGATTTCCGAATAGGCATCAATCTCTTCATATCTTCCGGCAAGTCCGCTGTAATCAAGGACTGTTTTTTCATTTAATGCCCGGTTTAACGCATCATAAAACCCTCCGTAAGATTTCTTATCCGGCGCAGAGAACGAAACCACAGGAATTCCGAGTTTTTCTTCCAGTCCCGCGGCATTTACCGATTTTCCCTGAATCCTTGCCACGTCATCCATATTTAAAAGAAGGAAGCACGGAACGGTAATTCCGGCATAATCTGCAAGCATGTAAAGACTTCTGTTTAACTGGGAGCTGTCTGCTAAAATACAGACAACATCCGCTTTACCCGAAGCAATGTAATCTCTCGTAATCATCTCTTCATCGGAGTTTGCGGACAGACTGTATGTTCCCGGGAGGTCTGCCACAATATAATTTTTACCATCGTGTTTGAAGGAGCCCTCTTTCTTTTCTACTGTTTTTCCCGGCCAGTTTCCGACGTGCTGATGCATTCCCGTAAGTCCGTTAAACAGTGTGGATTTACCGGAGTTTGGCTGTCCCAAAAGGGCAATTACGATTTCATTATTCTCGGTCATCCGTTCGCCACCTCCATATCAATATTTTCACAGTCCTTGCGGTTCAGTGCAATCATGGTGTCCCTTGAATAAATTAAAACCGGCTGGCTTTTTTCATTCTTCACCATGGTCAGATAGCATCCCGGTGTCAGACCGATGGAGGTAATGCGGCTTACAAACCGCGAATCCCCGCTGACGGACACAACGGTACCTTCCGTCCCTTTCCTCATTTCTGTCAGTTTAATCATTTTTCTCCTCCTGTGATATTTCAATTAGCGCATATACGCCACGCTTTCACAAATCTGTTAAATAACATTTATTTTATCCGTTCAATTCGCTCTCCTCAAACGAAAGCATCGTATACCCCGCCGACGAAACCACTCTTCCGGCATCCTGCCTTTGAAGTTCTTTTTTTGAACGAAGCAGAACTTCTTTCTTTTCCAGACTGATGGTTACCCACATTCCGTCCTCTTTATGAAAAGCATTTTCCAACCGGCGCACACATCCGCTGCAATGCATTCCGTCAACCTTCAGCAAATAGGCGTATGGATAATGACTCTTGTTTTTATCCTTCACTTTTACTTTCGACGGCATCGGATCTTTGCTTCCGCAGCATGACGAACCGTACCGAATTCGTTTTACAGTACTGAATACAGCAACACCGATTACCGCTATAAGTAAAATCACCACTACAACTGTTCCCGGCATATATAATTCCTTTCCATAAGAAAAATCGTATGATTCGTTTCCGTGTTAGAAATAAGTAACCGCGGTTAGTTTATTCTAACCACGGTATATAATAATACGATTTTTTAAAAAAATCAAGCGCTTATCCAAGTCCCACATCAAGTGCCATCATCAAGACGAAACCGGCCGCAAAACAGATGGTTCCGATGTTGGAATGTTCCCCTTCCGACATCTCCGGAATCAGTTCTTCCACTACCACATAAATCATTGCACCGGCTGCAAAACTCAGCAAATACGGCATAGCCGGAATCAGTAGTCCCGATGCCGCTATTACAAGCAGTGCTCCGATTGGTTCTACGATTCCGGAAAGCATTCCGTAAAGAAATGTTTTTCCTTTCGGCATTCCTTCCGCAAGCAGCGGCATCGAGACGATTGCTCCCTCCGGAAAATTCTGGATTGCAATACCGAGCGCCAGTGCCAGTGCACCCATATAGGAGATTTTTTCATTTCCCTGAAGCCAGCCGGCACAGACAATTCCGACTGCCATGCCTTCGGGAAGATTATGAAGTGTCACCGCAAGAATCAGCTTGGTTGTCCTCTTCAGACCGCTCCTGGGCCCCTCTTCGCTCTTATCTGCATGCATATGCGGTGTCACAATATCTAACACCAGTAAGAAAAGCATTCCGACAACGAATCCGACGGAAACCGGAATAAACCCGAGTTTTCCCATATCACTTGTCTGATCCAGCGCCGGCATAATCAGACTGAAGAACGAAGCCGCCACCATGACGCCGGACGCAAATCCGGTCAGCGCTCTCTGTGTTTTTATCCCGATGCTGTTTTTAAAAAAGAATACACAGGCGGCACCTAATGTTGTCCCAAGAAAAGGAATCAGTATAATCTGCCACATACTTAGGTTCTCCAATCATTACACTTTTTTCAATTTCGTCATTACCGAATAGTCTTTTTTATTCTCTGTTTTTCAGTACTTCCGTCTGGTTTACGCGGTTTAGTTTCGCCATCATGAAAAGGTTAATCACTTCATACGTTGCCAGAATTCCCGCAAAGATCATAACATACAGATACCACGGAAATTCCAGATGAATGGCGCAGGCCACATTACCGATAAAGGACGGAAAAATCGTATCCATGAACCATTTTGCAACCGGCACGGCAACCAGCGCACCTGCAATAATCATAAACCGGTTGCCGTCCAGATACAGTTTTTTAATCTCCCCTTTTCGGAACCCGAAAATTTTAAGAAGGGAAATTCCAAAGGACGACCGGTCAATCATAACCGCAATCATCAGATACATAACCAGTCCGAAAATGACGGCGGATGCACCGATTAACATGATAAACATACTCTGCATGAGTTTCAGGAAAATATCGGCCGCCTTGTCGATATCCGCTTTCGAGGTTACCGAATACAGCCTTCCCTCTTCGATATCGAGTTCATGATCCGACATGACCACATTATAATAATCGTCGTCTTCGCCGAATAATTCACGCATGTCATCGATATCCATAAATACCGTAAGTCCGACGGAATACGGGACAATGTCCGCTACCGTAAATGCGTAATCAATATCATTGGCGGTATCCGAGAAAATGATTTTATCTCCGACTCCGACTTTATACCGAACTGCTACCGAGTCACTGGCTATGATTTTATTTTTGCCCGGAACCGTCTTTACGTCAATATACGGATAGTCATCGTCAATTCCCATTACCGTTATATCGAGATTAAATCCGTACTGCTCTTTTTTCAATGACTGCACATAAACAGGCTCTCCGCCCTCCGGCGGTTCCTTGGTCGGATATTTGTAACTGTACATATACTGGTATTTGACATCCTCGCTGTTTAACCGGCCCGCGCTCTCGCAAAGAACATAACAGTCCAGTCCCATCATCAGCACAAGAAGCGAAATAATCATGCCGAAAAGAATGGTCAGTGCCGTACGGATTTCGCGAAGCAGTTGACGGGTTCTGTATGTGTTGATAAAATTCATTTTTCCGAGTTTTATGTTATTTCTCCGGCCGGTTTTCTGCTCGTTCCGTAGCAGGGATAATGCCGTTCTCGACAGGCTTTTGTTGATAACGATATAGTTTACAAGTGCCGATACAAGCGGAGGCATGGCAACCGCATAGATGATTAAATAAAGCGGAACCATCATGCCGAACCACGGCACCGAATAATAACTGTAGGTATCTCCCATCTGCGTATCGGAACCGAATTTGCAAAGTCCTAAAAGGCCACCGCATAGTCCGCCTAAGAAACATACCAGCGTGGGCAGCGTGATATAATGCGAAACCAGTTCTTTTTTACGGACTCCCAATGAGTAAAGCGCACCGATAACACTGCTTTCGTTCTGAATCTGATGGATGACGAAAACAGACAATACATAAGTAAACAGTATCATTACAATGACACCCGCAAGCAAGCCGACCGAACGGTTCATCTCGAGATCTCCGGCTGCTCCGCCGATACGGTTATTTTCATCTTTTAACATGAATTCGGTAATATTGTCCGGAGAATCCTTAAAGAGTTTGTTAATCATTTCATCGGACTGTTCTTTTAAATCATCCACGCCTTCCCGAAGTTCCGTTACACCATCCTGTAACTCTTTCACTCCGTCATCGAGTTCCACGCTTCCGTCATATGCTTCTTTCACGCCGTTCGATAATTCTTTCGATCCGTCTGACAATTCTTTTGCCCCGTCATCCAGTTTCCTTGTGGCATCCGTAAATTCACCCGTGCCCTTCTTAAATTCCGCAATTCCGTCCCGGAAAGAAACGGTACCGTCATGAAGTGAACCTGAACCGCTGAATGCCTGCGCAGACCCGTCCGCAAGCTGTCCGGCACCTTCCGTAATCTGACTTACGGCTCCGGTATACTGTTTCACACCGTTTGCATAGGCCGCGATTCCGTCTAACGAATTCTTTGTTTCATTTATTCCGGAAGGATCCATTCCGGCGGCCGAAAGCTGACTGGCCAAACCGGTAAGAACTTCGGAATAATTGTCTGCGTTTAGTGAAATGGCAGGCATTCCCACCGCCGAAAGCTGTTCATTAATCGAATTCTGTGCGGTTAGCAAAAGCGATGCAAAAATCTGATCCGCTCCTCCTTCAATCTGAGCATTGTTGCTCGTTAACTGCCGAAGGGCATCCCTTAAGTTTGCGGTTCCGTTATTCAAACTCCAAAGACCGCCGTTTAACGCATTGCTTCCGCTTTCAAGCGCATTCGCTCCGTCTTCTAATTTGGTAACTCCGTCGGTCAGTTCGGCAGCTCCGTCCTTAAACTCCTTCGTTCCGTCTTTGAATTCTTTGGTTCCGTCATATAGTTCCACGCTTCCGTCATAGAGTTCCTCCATGCCGTCCGCAAGTTCTCTACTTCCGTCTTTTAATTCATCGACTCCGTCCGAAAGTTCTTTTACTCCGTCAACCAAATCATTGATACCATCCTCGATTTCATCTTTTTTCCCGTAGGTATCGCTTAGCATTTCCTGATAGTACGGATCTTTTACTTTCTTATAATCAAAATCGAAATTCTTTACCATCTCTTTAAAATCCGAAGCGGTATTGTCTCCGAGCAAAAATGCATAGGTCAGTTCCTCACTTCCGCCGCCGGATTTTTTCAGTTCTTCGTATCCTTCTTCGGTTAAAAAACCGATTCCGAAGGTAGAAGAATCAATAATCGTATCAGACAGTTTCCGGTAGGGTGCGTCGTAATCCACACTGCTTCCAATTCCCGTAACGGTAAAATCTTTTTCCCCGATTTTAATAACGCTTCCGACCTTATAGTCGTTCTCCGACGCAAAACGCTTTTCCAGCGTAATTTCATCCGCTTCATCGGCAAGTTCTCCGTTATCCAAAGCAACTTTATCGATTTTCTCACGATTGACAAAAAGACGAAGAATTGAACCGTTATCCAGCATATATTCAAAATTGAAATGCGGTTCAATCGTAATTCCCGCTTCTTCAATTTCATTTATCTGTTCTTCGGTAAACGGAGTAAAGGTTGTAATCTGTCCGTCTTCCAAAACGCTTTCTGCCTGATTTCGCTCTGTTCCGCGAATAACACGCTCCGCCGCATCCACGATTGAAATAATCAAAAACATGCAGAATGTAATCAGCAAAAAAAGTGACAGGTACCGGAAAAGATTCGCTTTTAAATCTCTTGGGTATCTCTTCATCAAAACCTTTCTCATTACAGATCCTCCAATTCCGACGCAGGAATGCGAACTTCATTTTCATACTCCGTTTTTACAAGACCGTCCTTTAAATAGATTACCTTGTGAACCATGTTTTTGATGGAGTTGTTATGCGTCACGATTACCATTGTGGTTTTGTATTTTTCATTGATTTCTTCAAGCAGTGACAGAATGTCCCGGGACGTGTTTGAATCAAGTGCTCCGGTCGGTTCGTCGCATAAAAGAAGTTTCGGATTCTTAATCAGTGCTCTTGCGATTGCGCAGCGCTGCTGCTGTCCGCCGGAAAGCTGCGACGGGAATTTGTTCTGATGTTCGGTAAGTCCCAGCACATCCAGCAGTTCTTCCATACGAAGCGGGTTGTCGGATAAATATTCGCAAACCTGAATATTTTCCCTCACGGTCAGGTTCGGAACCAGGTTGTAAAACTGAAAAATGAAACCGAGCTTTGCCCTCCGGTATTCCGAAAGCATTTTATTCTTCATCCCGAAAATCTCCGTTCCGTCTACCGTAATCGACCCGGAATCCATGGTGTCGAGTCCGCCGATGCAGTTAAGAAGCGTCGACTTTCCCGAACCGGACGTTCCCTGGATGACACACATCTGCCCTTTCTCCACGCAGGTATTCACACCCTTTAAAACCTGAACATAGCTTCCGCCTTCACCATAACTTTTTTTGACATTCTTAACTTCCAGATACATGTTCTCTCCTCTTTTCCTGAACCAATTTCCTTTATTGATTTTTTCTTTGATGTTTTATTTTTGCATTTTACATAACAATGTTATGTAATTGTTATTTAAATTCCCGTTTTCTCGATTCCTTCATTCTTTCTGAATCCGTTTTGAATCTTGAAAACGGGTTATCTTTATTTTTTATTATTCTTTAATCCGGAACTTTTTTTAGCCGGTTCTTCTCCGGTCACCAACAGGGATGTCCATCCCTGAACAATAAAGTTTAAAATAAACCTCATCTTGACTTTTGCCTTCTCCACATCCGGCTCATGCGTAACAACGTGAACGAATGAATCGACGATTGTATGTGCAATCCAGTGGCTCATAAAAGGATCCGGTTTGAACAAATGTGTCGACTTCATCAGTTCCGTGGAGGACGATTCCGTAAGATTCACGAATTCGTCGATGAACTGCTCGTATTCTCCTTCCTTCGAACCGGACAGAATCAGCATAAAACTGTCGTAATTGCGGTAAATGCATTCAATAAACATATCGGCTTCGCTCGAATGATCTTCAAACATTTCGCTTATATCGGTAATGGATTTCATTGCCTCTTTGTCATGAGCAATGTGATTTACAATAAGCTCCTTTAATTCGTTCTTTGCACTTCCCGTAATCTCTTCATATAAATCTTCTTTGTTTTCAAAGAAAAAATACAAAGCGCCTGTTGTCATGCCCGCCTTGGAACAAATGCTTCGAAGGGACGCTTTGTTATATCCCTTCTCCATAAACTCTTCTTTGGCCGCCTCAATCAGCTGTTCTCTTTTTTCATAATCCGTATCGGGTTTCATTCGCCTTGTTCCTCTTGTGCTGTTTCTGTCGGTACTGCTCTTTCCGGTGTAAAATCTGTTCTATCCGGCCTCAATACAAAATAACGATGTTACGTAACACCGTTACATAACATCGTTATTAAATCACATTTCCTTCTCTTTGTCAACCGTATATTGCTATTTTTATCACTTTTTCACGTTTCCTGTCTCCTTACGTCCCACAGTCGCATTACAACCGCCGGATGACTGACGGCCGGAACACAATTTACAATTTGCGCAGTTTCCGCCGCAGGAGGATTTTCCCTGTTTTTTATCTTTAATCATGATGAAAACGATTCCTGTCACTACCGCTGCCAAAATCAGTATCACAACGATTGTTCCGATATTACCCGTTATCCATCCAATCATTATCGCATCCTCCTTATTTTGTTCTTCTAAGTTTATGGCCGGAACTACTTTGATGTTCCGGCCATTTTAATCAAATACTTACACGGTCTTCGTGGTCAGTTTATTTGCTTCTTTATACTTCTTAATGAACAGCATATAAATCATTCCGGCAAGTAACAGAACCGAAACAATCAGTCCGATAATGTTGATATTTCCGGTAAAAATACTTCCGATCTGGTAAATCAAAAGCGCAATCACATAAGCAAATCCGCACTGATAACCGATGGCAAACCAGGTCCATTTTGCGGAGTTCATCTCTCTCTTAATAGCACCGATTGCCGCAAAGCAGGGCGCGCAAAGAAGGTTGAATACCAAGAAGGACATTCCCGAAACCGCATTGAACTTGCTTGCGAGTACCTGATATTTCGTCATTCCTTCCACGCCGCCGTATAATACACCCATCGTTCCGACGATGTTTTCCTTTGCAACCAGACCGGTAATGGATGCAACCGCCGCCTGCCAGTTGCCCCATCCGAGAGGAATGAAAATCCAGGAAATAAAGCTTCCGACTTTTGCTAAAATGGAAAGATTTACTTCTTCCTCTTCAAGCATTCTGAATGCTCCGTCTGCCACCCCGAAGTTTGATAAGAACCAGATTACGATGGTGGAAAGAAGGATAATGGTTCCCGCTTTCTTAATGAAGGACCATCCTCTCTCCCACATGGAGCGAAGAACATTTTTGAGTGTCGGCATATGGTATGCCGGAAGTTCCATAACGAAAGGCGCGGGATCTCCGGCAAACATTTTTGTCTTCTTAAGCATAATACCCGATACAATAATTGCCGCCATTCCGAGGAAATAGGAGCCTACGGAAACAAGCGGAGAACTGTGGAACAACGCACCGGAAACCATTGCGATAAACGGCAGTTTCGCTCCGCAGGGAATAAAGGTTGTCGTCATGATCGTCATTCGACGGTCTCTTTCGTTTTCAATCGTACGCGAAGCCATAACACCCGGAACACCGCATCCGGTGCCGACAAGCATCGGAATAAAGGATTTTCCGGAAAGTCCGAATTTGCGGAAAATACGGTCCAGTACGAATGCGATTCTTGCCATGTATCCGCACGCCTCAAGAAAGGCAAGTAAGAAGAATAACACAAGCATCTGCGGAACGAATCCTAGTACCGCACCGACACCTCCGATGATTCCGTCAAGAACAAGGCTCTTTAACCAGTCTGCGCAGTGCAAGGCATCAAGAATGGTTTCCGCCACTGCGGGAATACTCGGAACCCATACGCCGTATGCTGCGGGATCCGGCTCTTCACCTTCGTATTTTTCATAAACCGCTACCGCATCCACGAGTTCATCGTATGTATAGGTAACATCTTCTGTTGCCAGCGTCTCTTCATCTTCAAGTGTATAATCCGCCGTTGAGCCCGGTTCAACTTCGGCAAAGCCTGCCTTTACCGCATCCACATCCGGCTCCTCGGGAAGTCCGATGAATGCATCGATTACATTTGCCGCATCCCCGTATTCTTCGCTCGCCTCGCCGTATGCGCCGGAGCCGATTCCGAACAGATGCCATCCGTCTCCGAAAAGTCCGTCATTCGCCCATCCGGTAAGCAGAGTACCCGGAGCAAAAGGAGCCATCGCCAGGAAATAAACAAGAGCAATGACAACCGCAAAAATCGGCAGACCGAGCCAGCGGTTTGTAACGATTTTATCGATTTTATCCGAAACCGTCATCTCTCCTGCTTTTTTCTTTTTATAGCAGGCCTTGATTACGGAGGCGATATAGATATATCTTTCATTCGTAATAATGCTTTCGGAATCGTCATCCAGTTCCTCTTCCGCTGCACGAATATCTTTTTCAATGTGATTTTTTACTTCTTCGGAAAGGTTTAATTTTTCGAGAACCTTTTCGTCTCTTTCAAAAAGTTTAATGGAATACCATCTTTGCTGTTCTTCCGGAAGATCGTGTACCGTAACCTCCTCAATGTGTGCCAGCGCATGCTCCACACATCCCTGGAACGTATGTTGCGGAATGGTCCTGCCGCCCTTTGCTGCCTTCATTGCTTCTTCGGCAGCCTCCATAACACCTTCGTTTTTAAGTGCGGATATTTCCACAATTTTACATCCGAGCTGTCTTGATAGTTCTTCGGTATTAATTTCATCACCGTTTTTGCGAACCACATCCATCATATTTATTGCGATAACAACGGGAATTCCGAGTTCGGTAAGCTGTGTGGTTAAGTAAAGGTTTCTTTCAAGGTTTGTACCGTCGACAATGTTAAGAATCGCATCGGGTCTGGTTCCGATTAAGTAGTCTCTCGCAACCACTTCTTCCAATGTGTACGGAGACAGAGAATAAATACCGGGAAGGTCTGTGATGATAACATCATCATTCTTCTTTAATTTGCCTTCCTTCTTTTCCACTGTAACACCGGGCCAGTTTCCGACAAACTGGTTGGAACCGGTGAGCGCGTTAAACAGTGTCGTTTTTCCGCTGTTCGGGTTTCCTGCTAGTGCAATTCTGATACTCATATACTTTTCTCCTCCTTCGCGAATTCCGTTTCCTCATTTCGCTTTTCCTGTCGCATTTCGGAATTCGGTTCTTTCTTCATTTACGGATTGTTGGTTTGTTATGTCTAACCCACAGTCCTAAAATACGGAGTCGTTTCAGACTCCTTCATGCCTCGTTTTATTCAACCTCTACCATCTCGGCATCCGCTTTACGAATGCTTAACTCATATCCGCGCACGGTTAACTCCACCGGGTCTCCGAGCGGCGCCACTTTCCTGACATAAACTTCAACACCTTTCGTGATTCCCATGTCCATAATGCGCCTCTTGGTTGCGCCCTCTCCGTGCAGTTTCACAACCTTTGCAAATTCGCCTGTCTTTACATCTCTTAGTGTCCTCAACTTTTCTTCCTCCTTCTTTAAATCATAATCTTCTTCGCCAGTTCCTCGCTGACTGCCACCCGGCTTTCCTTAATCTTTACGATAAGATTTCCTCCGAGCGTGCTGACGATGCTCACCTCTCCTCCTACGTTAAATCCGAGATCTTCCAGATGTTTTTTTACTTCCGGACTTCCTCCGATTTTTTTAATAATCTGTTCTTCTCCGGGTTCTGCAAAAATGAGCGGCATCATGTTTCTCCTCCTTCTTGCTGATTAGTTATTACTAACCATATCTCATAAATAAAGGCCGGAGATCTCTAACCATAGTAAAATACAGTTAGCTTTCTCTAACCAATACACAGTATAATTAGATATATCTAACTTGTCAACCGACAATTACAACTTTATATAAAGTAATAATCATGGCCTGTTGTGAAATTGCGAATACACTGCCGCCCGAAGGTCGTATCAGGCATAAAAAAGACCCTTGCAACGCATATGTCACAAGGGTCTGCCGGACACCATATCAATCAGTTCTCCGCCTCATAAATCAGTTCCCCGAGTACGCGAATCAGGTTATCCGCTTCCACCGGTTTATTTAAGTGGGCATTCATTCCGGCCTGCATGGAACGCTGCACATCCTCATCAAACGCATTGGCGGTAAGTGCGATAATCGGAATTCTCTTCGCATCTTCCCTGTCCATGGCACGAATCGCTTTTGCTGCCTCAAGGCCGTCCATGACGGGCATTCTGACATCCATCAGAATCGCCGAATATATGCCGGTCGTACTCTTTTCAAAAAGTTCAACCGCTTCCTTTCCGTTTGAGGCATGATCGGTTTTGATATCCTCCACATCCAGAATATCCGTCATAATTTCGGCATTCAGTTCCATATCTTCCGCTAAAAGAATGCGTCGTCCCGTCAACTTTGCTTTTTGTTTTTCACGGAAAATTTTCATTTTGCTCCGACGGGCAATCTGCTCTAAATTCTCGGCAATATTGGAGGCAAAAAGCGGCTTCACGAGGAAATTCTCAACGCCGGCACTGCCCGCCTCTTCTTTTATATCGCCCCAGTTATAAGCACTCAGCGCAACAACAATGCTCTCACCTTCATAAAGTTTCTTAATTTCCGCAGCGGTTTCCCGTCCGTTCATTCCCGGCATGTTCCAGTCCATAAGCACCAGATTGTATGGCTCAAATTTCGCATGCTGAATTTCCATCTTCCTAAGTGCTTCCTGGCCGCTTGTGCAGGCATCCGCCCGGATTCCGACCTCTTCAAGTACTGTTTTGGCATGTTCCGCTTCGATTGGATCATCGTCCACTACCAGAACATACATTAAGGAAAAATCAATTTTACTGTCGGTATCGATACTCTTCTTATCACAGTTTCGAAGCGTTACCGTTACTATGAATTCCGTACCGGCTCCTTTTTTCGATGTAACCGAAATGGTACCGTTCATCATCTCCACCATTCGTTTGGTAATGGCCATGCCGAGACCGCTGCTTCCGTATTTGGTCCTGTTGTTGATATTCTCCTGTGAGAAAGCATCAAAAATCTTCGGAATATAATCTTCGTCCATTCCGATACCGGTATCTTTAATTCGGAAACAGAAGGTGGACTGTTCATCAAACTCTGCCGTTTTTTCTATCGTCAGCGTAATGCTTCCCGGTGCATCGGTGAATTTTACGGCATTCGAAAGAATGTTAAGAAGCATTTCTTTCAGTTTCACATCATCGCCGAAGTAGGTGCCATCCACCTGATTAAGTGCTTTGCACTCATAAGTTAATCCCTTTTCGTCGCACTGCGATCGAACCATCGTATTGACCTGTTCCATCATGTTTCCGAAGGAAAATTCCTCCTTCTGGATGTATGCACGTCCGGACTCGATGCGGCTTAAATCCAGAATATTGTTAATGATGGAAAGAAGATGCGTGGCGCAATCTTCCATCTTCTTAAGATACTCTTTTGTTTCGTCATCCAGATTTTCATTTTTCAGTGCAAGATTATCCAGTCCGATAATGGAGTTAAGCGGAGTTCGTATTTCATGGCTCATGCTGGAAAGGAATGTCGTTTTGGCCTTGCTTGCTTCTTCCGCCGCTTCCAAAGCGTCTGCCAAAGCTTTATTTTTCGCCATGGTTTCATGCATCTCGGCATCGACATCCGTAATACCCATAATGATGTAGTGCTCATCTTCCATACGGGAAATCTTTGTATTGACGTAAATATAAGAATCCCCTTTCCGGTTGCGATAGGTCATGACAAACGTATCTTTTCTCTCAAGTGCTTTCATCAGGGATTTCCGGTTCATCAACTGCAGAAAGCCTTCCCGGTCCTCTTCATGAACGTTTTTCGCAAGTTCCTTCTTACAGTCGCTGAAGAAATGCCATCCGCGCCGCACCTCGGAAAAAGCATGATTTTCCTCACTGATTCGGTACTCGATATACTCTTCCGTATCGGTATTCACGTAATACATATCCAGATAATCGCGTGCTAACGTCTGTGCAATGCGTGTGTACATCATTCCCGAGCTGACCGCCTTCTCATAGGCTTCCTTTGTCATGGCCTGCTCATGCTGAATGTTCACCATATCCGTTACATCCTGGCACATGCCCAGAACACAGAGCCTGCCGGCCGTATCGGTATATTTGATTCTTGTCGTCTGCAGCTGTCTCTGATTACCGGCCGCATCCGAAACATCTTCGAAGAAAATATACGGTTTACTGAGTGATAGGGCGATTTTGTCGTCATCGGTAAAATGCTTTGCCGTTTCGGCATCAAAAATCTGCACGTCCGTCAATCCCACAACTCCGTCCGGATTGTCCCTATGCGCATATTCGGCAAAAGCCTGATTGCAGGTAAGATATACTCCGCTTCCGGCATCTTTCGTAAATGCCATGCCGGGCATATTATCAAGAAGTGATTTGAAACGGTCCTTCAGTTCGGCGATTTTATCCGCTTCCTCTTTCGACCTTTTGTACTCTTCTTTCTCATCGTTTGCCACAAAGGAATGAAGCAGACAGGTACCGAGCATATAGCCGATTGAATAAAGCGGCAGATACGGAAACCATAACTGGATAAATAAACACAGAACCATGATGAAACCGAAAAATGCCAGAATCCAATACCTTCCCCTTCTCTCCTTCGGAATCTCCGGACGAATCATTAAAGACAGTGCATAAACCGAAATGATTAAAAGCAGAATAATCTGCAACACTAACGAAACGTAACGAACGGGGAGTGCGTAATAAACACAGGCGGCATCAATCGTAAAAAGCACCGGTGTAAAAATATTTGCAACACTGAGAGCCGTGATGATGCCGGCAAAAATCCGCCCCGTCAGAATTAAAAACTGTCCGAACTTATTCTTCTGCTCCAGATAGGCAACGGTAAATTCCGCCCAGAACAGGATTCCCGCAGCCATGGCAATAAAATATACAATGGTATCGGCAAAAAGAAGATTCCGCATCTTAAGACCTTCGAAAGCTCCCCATAGGATATCCGTAATATAATATGCCAGCACGGCAAATAAAAATCTGCGGTATACTCTCCATGCCGTTTTATCAAACGTTCTTTCCGGCCGGAAAAGAATATCACGATTCACAATTAACAGATTTAAAAGAGCAAGCACTCCAATTGCGGAGTAATACATAACCTATATCCTCATCGTTTTTTTCTGGATTTTAATTCACTCTTGTTTTCGTACATGGTCTGATCGGCACGTTCATATACCGAAGCCACTTTCACATCTTTTTCATATCTTGCCGTACCGAGTGCTATAACAATTCCGCCGTTTTCGACGGCTTCATCGTTATGTGCATTCATCTGTGCGATTAATTCATCCAGTCGGGCATAATCATCGCCCTGTGAAATAACGGCAAATTCGTCTCCTCCCACACGGAATACCGGACTTCGTTTAAACGTCGCGCAGACAATTTTGCAGGCATCGCGCAGATACTGGTCTCCTGCTTTATGTCCTTCGTTATCGTTGACCTTCTTTAAGTCGTTTACATCCAGAATGGTAATCGCAAATTCGGGGGCACGGCCGATTTCAATCTGTGCATTCAGTCTCTCTTCATAGACGCGATATGCATTCCGGTTCTTTACTCCGGTCAGTGCATCGATATTTGCTTCGATTCTTGCCTGTGCCAGACGCTTGCTGTATTCTTCTTCCTGACGGACCAGTGCATCGATATCGTTGATTCCCGCAATCAGCACGGAACCTTCTTCCTCCGCTACCAAAGCCGCCTTAAACTGGACATATCGGGTCTCTCCGCCCATCACAAGACGATAGCTCAACGTAAAAATTCCGTTCCTTTTAATCTCTTTTATAACATTATCTTTATTCATTGCCGAAACAAAACGCGGCAAATCATCCGGATGAAGTGACAGAACGGACAATTCTCTCGTATCTGCGAAGAAATTCGCTCCCTCTTTTGAATGTGCATAGTTCTCAAACGCTTCCGAAGCACTAAACTCCCTGTACTGTCCCGTTTCCGGATTCACAAGATAAATACATAAGAAATCGCCGGCAAGCGCGCTGATCCGGTTATATGCAATCTGTTCCTCACGCATTTTTGCGGCTGCATTATGCTCTTTCATCTGTTCATCCACATCCGTTATACCGAGAATAATAAACCGCTCATCCTCCTGCAGACGGGTAACCCTCATGCTGATATATCTCGGCTCGTTTTCTCCCTTCAAACGGAAGTTGATGAAAAATATGCCGTCACGATCCAGATGATCAACAAGTGTTTCCCTGTCAGCCGCCATCTTTACCGTTTCGCGGTCTACTGCATAGACACGCTCCTCAATAACATCCTCACACTCCTCAAAGAAATGCCATCAGCGACGGATTTCTCTCAGTGTCCCGTTTTCTTTATCGGTCTGATATTCGATGAATTCCTCGGTATTTAAATCGATGTAAAAAAGATATTCAAATCCGTGTGCCAGCGCCTGCGCAATATGTGTAAAAATGATACCCGTGCTGAGTGCCTTCCCATACTCTTCCTTCGAACCCGCACTTCCCCTGTTGATTCTCACATTGTCCGTAACATCCTGCGAAATGCCGAGAACGCAAAGTCTTCCGCTTTCGTCGGTATATTTCAGTTTGGTTGTCTTAATCTGTCTCTTACGTCCATCCGCATCCGTTACATCCTCATAGAAGACATAGGGGCCGTCCATCGAAAGAGCCATATTATCATCTTCCACGAAACGTTTTGCCATCTCGGCATCAAAAATCTCTGCGGCAGTCAGTCCCACAACCTCTTCCGGTTTCTTCTTACGGGCATACTCCGCGAAAGCCTGGTTGCAGGCAAGATATTCACCCGTCTTGGCATCCTTGGTATAATTCATGCCCGGCAGGTTATCAAGAAGTGATGTTACGGTCTGTTTCAGTTTTGCAATTTTTTCCGCCTCTTCCAGCAGATGTTTCTGCTCGCTTGCGGTCCTGTCCGCTTTAATCTTCTGCACCAGCAGAAATATGATGATGGAGAAAATGACAATCAGAATCGCAACGACAATCAGCCAATTATCCTTAAGAAATTCCCCGAATGAAACTTTCCGGTCTCCCTGCATATAGGAAGCAAGGGTGGAATCCATATCCTCACTTTTCGTTGTGATTGCCGTTTTGTTAAGCAGGAAATACAGGTCCGTATCCCATTTCCTGACCGCAAAGGAAAACGGCATGGATTCTCCGGTCGGTACGAAAAACAGTTTGTATTTTTTTAATGTATCTTCTTCGGAAGGGATCCGGTAATTGCTGACCAGAACACATTCCGCTTTCTCATCGGCAACGGCTTTATAGCACGCCTCCAGCCCCGGATAACTTTCTCTTTGGGTAAGCGGATACTGATCCATGATGAAGGTTTCGATATTCATCATTCCTTCATTTACCGCTATGGTAACCGTACTGTCATTGGAAAGTCTCTCGCTGTCCGAAGTGCGCATGATGGCATTCATTTCGGTCTTCATGGCCGGATCCGTCAGTCGTAACTCTCTCTGATCCGCATCATAGGTACTTAAATAAACCGGAAAATAGGTGTCGATTTCGCCGGCGGAAAGTGCTTCCAAAGCTTCTTTCGTGGAAGCATACGGGATCGTAACAAACTGAATATACGGTCTGTTTAAAATATTCTCGGCATGAGCCAGATAATCTTTCAGTGCTCCGGTCAGTTCACCCGTTTCATCATCCATGTCGCAAAACGGCAGATAATTATCGCGGTAACCAATCCGGATTTCACCGTGCTCTTTTATCCAGTCTTCAATTTCCGGAGTCAGCGTCGTATTTGTCCGGACATCATAGGTTCGCTGTTCCGTAATCATTTTGTTAAAATACGGATCTTCATCATGAATCTCCGCCAGTGCCATATTCAGTTCGTCTAAAAGATCCTTCCGTTTCTTGTTTACCGCATAATAATAATCCGATCCGCCGATTCTTGCGGAAGGAATTAACATCTGCTCCGATTCGTACATGTAGATGGATGCGTATCCGTCAAGTTCACCGCGAACTACCATTTCCATGGATTCGTCTTCTTCCATGGTAAGCGGAACAATCTCCAGTTTTACATTATTTTTCTCTTTCCATTCCTGAAGAAATGTTTCCTGGATACTGTCTTTATTTACACCGATACGCTTTCCGTTTAATGTGGCGGGATCATCGGCGGCAATATCCCTGTTTTCCGAATCGATATAGATATAATAAGATTCCGTTCCCATGGGAAGATCGGAAAAATACATAAACTCTTCTCTTTCCGGTTTATAGGAAACATCACTTAAAAGGTCGATTTCTCCGTTTTTAAGCATCTGGAGAAGATTCGGCCAGCTGTCTTCCACATACTCATAGGTCCAGCCGGTATAGGCGGATATTTTCTGCTGGTATTCGTAGTCGATGCCGCAGCGTCTTCCGTATGTGTCGAAGTAGCAAAACGACGAGTCAAACCATCCGACACGCACAACTTTATGCTCCGGTTCCTCTGCCGATGCGCTGATCGGTATAATCAAATCTGCTGCAATTACCATAAGCAGAAAAATGATGAGAATCCGTTTGATGAGCTTACCTGCTTTCATTTATCGGTACCTCCTCGTTCCACAACAAGTCCGGCCATTGTCTCATATAGTTTCTCCGGTTCAACGGGTTTGGAAAGATGTGCATTCATTCCGGCATTTAAAGACCTCTCCACATCCTCATCGAATACATTGGCGGTCATTGCGATAATCGGAATCTCCTTTGCGTCCGGATGATTAAGAGCACGGATCCTTCGCGCGGCTTCCAGTCCGTCCATCACCGGCATTCTTACATCCATTAACACAGCAGCGTAATATCCGGGAGCGCTTTCGTAAAACATGCGAACAGCCTCCGCTCCGTTTACCGCTCTTTCCGATTCGATTTCTTCCAGTTCCAGTAAATCGGAAAGAATCTCCGCATTCTGATCCACATCTTCCGCCATTAAAATAATCTTTCCGGAAAGAATTCTCTCTGATTTTTCATCCAAAGCGGCATCGTTTTCCTTCGAAAGGCCGTTTTCCTGTTCCTCCGGATTTTTTCTGTCGGATTCCGTAAGCGGAATCGTTACGGCGAAGACAGACCCGACTCCTTTTTCGCTTTCAACCGTAATCTCTCCGCCCATCATATCCACGAGATTTTTCGTAATGGCCAGGCCCAGTCCGCTTCCGCCGTAACTGTTGGTACTGCTTTCATCCTCCATGGAAAACGTTTCAAAAATCTTCGGAAGATACTCTTTGTCCATTCCGATTCCGGTATCCCGCATCGAAAAACACACCCGGCTGATTCCGTCCTCCTGCGAAAGCACCTCTGCGTTCAGTTCTACCTCCCCGGGTGCCTCGGTAAATTTAACGGAATTCCCGAGAATATTAATTAAAACCTGTTTCAGTTTTAAATCATCCCCGATGTAATAATCTTTTACACTTCCGGAGACATTGCAGATATAGGTAAGACCTTTTTCCTCGCACTGTCCGTTAATGATAATATTAATCTGTTCCAGAAAATCCCGGAAAGAGAATTCTTCGTTTTTGACAACCACTTTCCCCGACTCAATGCGGCTCATGTCCAGAATATCGTTAATAAGCCCCAGCAGATGATGAGCACTGGCTCCGATTTTTTCAAGCTGGACTCTGGTTTTCGGTGTCAGGTCGGGATCACGAAGCGCAATACTCTGCAAACCGATTATGGCATTCATCGGGGTACGGATTTCATGGCTCATGTTGGAAAGAAAACTGGATTTGGCCCGGCTGGTTTCTTCCGCCCTGGCCTTCTCCACTTCAATCATTTTTTCCCTCTTCTGCATAATTCCGTATATATTTAATAAAATCACAAGCGATGCGACAATGATGGCCGTCTGGGTCATGCTTGCAGTATGCATCGCATTGTGAACCTTTTCCGTCTCGCCCTGAAGAAATTCGGCATCTTCCAGTGTCGGCAAATCAAGCATCCGTGCTTCGTTATGCCTTTGAACATTATTCTGGTATTTTTCGAGTGCACCTTCCACCGTCTGGTGCATCCAGACACTGGATGTAAAAATGATCAGCCCTAAAAGCACCACCCAGGCCACAATGGATTTGCCCATGCGACGTTCATGATCGACATTGATAAATGCCCGGAAATACAGAAGTCCGCAAATACTCCATACAGAAAGAATCAGGTAGGATTCCGTTGAAAGCGTGCTGACGGAAATAATATTCGGAACCAGAAATTCAACGGCAAAAAGAACCGAAACAACCAGTCCGATCATTCCGAAAATCATGTACTTTCCGCTCTTCTCTTCTCTGGCACATTTCCATGCGGATGCGGAAGTCAGGGCATATGCGATGGTTGCGCCGACCGTGGTAACATCCACAATCCAGCTGATGGCCGTACGTCCGAGGAACGGAAAAACAGACGAAAGGATAAGGATGGCAAGTATGGCATTTCCCGGAACGAAATTCTTTTTCTTTCCGATCCACTTCGGGAACAGACCGTCTGATGAAAGCGTATCCATTAAACGGCTCAGTGCAATATAATTACCTATCAGCCCCGTAAAAATCGCTCCGAGTGCAGCGGTACCCAGAATCACGCTTCCCACGTTTCCCAGAACGGAATAGGCCGCATGAAAAGTCGGCTGGGATGCGATGCCGGAATACTCTCCGAGATTCAAAATATAATCCACCCATGAATTGCAGCCCTGCGGCAGAACCTTTACCGCCATTAATGCCAAAAGCAGATACGCTGCGGTAGCCGTAATAACTGCCGCAAACATAACCGTGAAGGAATTTTTTAATTTAAATTTTGCCTCTGCGGCGGAATGGGAAATCGATTCAAATCCGACAAACGCCCATGGTGCCAGCGCAAAAATCGTAAAGATTCCGGCCGCCGCTTTCCGGTTTGGTGAAAATGCCGGAGTATATCCGCCGCTTCCCGTTTTCCCCGTAACCAGAACAAAGCAGATAATAACGCCCATGAAAAGTAATACGGCCATAATTACCTGTGTAACGGCAGCGGGTTTTCGGAATAAACAGATAAGTGCGGCTAAAACAAGTGCACCCTCCGCCAAAAGAATTTCTCCGATATAAATCTGATATCCGGCAATCTCGTAAAGATAGCCAAACCGGAAAACATCCCCGAGAAGCGTTCTTGCGATAAGCGGAAGAGCTGTTGCATTTGCCCATATAATTGCGATGTAGGTTAGGATTAAAAACCAGGCACTTAAGAATCCCTGATCGTATCCGAACGCATTCTTCGTATAGGTGTAGGCACCTCCGCCATCCGGATACCGGTTCATAAGATAATGATAATTGACGGCCAGAAGCAGCATGACAAGGCCGCCCAGACCAAGACCGAGTGCGGTTCCCACAGGACCCGCAACGGGAAGAAACGTACTTCCCGGCATGACAAAAGACCCCCAGCCGACGCTGCAGCCGAATGCAAGTGCCCATGCACCGAAAAAGCCAAGATACTGCTTCTGATCAGAAGAAATACCTTCCGTCTTTGCCATATAATTCATTCTCCCCGGTTTATAGTTTTTCTCTTACGCAGCTGTTCCCCTGTTCAGCTGTTATTCCCATAATTTCTCTGTATTTCGTAATTTGCGAATCAAATCCGTTATGTGGCGGACTCCTCATATTTACGGATTCCCTCTGCCGTTTTTTCATACAGAAGGCGGAGTTCCTCTATTTTTGTCTTCACCTCATCATCCGAAAACTTTCTTTCTTTTCCGGGACGAAATTCCTCGCAGATTTCCGAAGCCGCTTCGGACAGATTCATCAGTCCCAGATTGGCACAAACCCCTTTCATGGCATGCGACGCTTCGAAAAGTTCCGTCTCGTCCATGCTCTCCCCTGCGGCAAAAAGCCTTTCAGCCACACCGTTACCGGTAAACCTGCGTATATGCTTATCAAGCAGTTTATCCAGCATGAGTACCTTTATGGCCTGATTGTAGTCGCCGCCGATGTTTATATAAAGTTCCCGAATGGTCATATCTAATACCTTCTACCCCATATTTTTTTTAACGCAAAAATCCGGAACAAAATTCCGTTTGGAACCCTGCATAAAATCACGATAAAATTATATCACATTTTCCGTAGTTCGAATATAAAAAAGCCTAAAAATCGTGGTATAGATATAGTTTCCTTTTCCCACTTATGCTAAAATCATTTTATGGGGCGTTATAACAGATGACAGTCTGCATAAGAAGGGGAAATCTATGGGAAATCAGGACAACACAGCGAATACCATTTCTTTCGAAGAAATATCACGTGCACTCGCAGAAGAAATCAACCGGAAAGAGTCCATGAACAGTAAGGAACGCGAAGAAGCGGAGGCGGAAATACAGCTTAAAACCTACCGTCTTATCGCAGGGGTACTGGCAAGCCGGTATGAGGTAATTTATTACATCAATATCGAAACCAACGCATATATGCAGTACAGTTCCAGCGATGATTACTCACGTCTCGGAACAACCAGACGCGGCGAAGATTTTTTTGCAACCGCTACGGAAGATATCCGTAAATTTATCCATCCGGAGGATGCAAAGAAAGTTCTTCGTGAGCTGGATAAAAATAACCTTCTTCATAATCTGGAAGAAAGCGGTACCGTTTCGTTTACTTACCGGCAGATTCTTGCGGACCGAAGCCAGTATGTCGCCATGATTATCGTTCGCCCGAAGAATGACAATCATCACATTGTTATTGCCGTTTTAATCAAAGATGCACAGGTCCGACGGGAACAGTCCATGATGGAGGAAAGTGCCGTTTTTGCCGAAATTTCCACTGCCCTTTCCTCCCGCTACGAAGTTATTTATCAGGTCAATATTCATACGAACGAATACATCGAATACAGTTCCAGTGAGAAATACGCCAAATTAAAAGTGGGCGCCAAAGGCTTGGATTTTTTCGCAGATACCCAGCGAAATATAAAGCATGACATCTATTTCGAAGATCTCTCGATGATTTCGGAATTCATGGAAAAAGAGGCTCTTTTGGAACGCCTCCGCCAAACCAGAAAGACTTTCTTAAATTACCGTCTGATGCTCGACGGCAGACCGCAGTATGTTACTCTTTTTGCGGTTCTTCCCAATAAAGATTCCGACCGCTTAATTGTTGCGGTAGAAAATATCGACGAGACCATTCGAAAAGAGAAAGAATTCAAGCAGGCCATCGGCATGGCGATGGACATGGCAAATAAAGATGCCCTGACCGGCATCAAAAATAAACACGCCTACGTCAACATGGAAATGGAATTTGATGAACGGATTGCCAAAGGAACGCAGGAACCTTTTGCCATTGCCGTATGCGATATCAACGGTTTAAAACTGGTGAACGATGAGTACGGGCATGCAGCCGGCGATGATTTTATCAAATCGGCCTGTGCACTGATTTGCAACACCTTCAAACACAGTCCGGTATTCCGGATCGGCGGCGATGAATTCGTTATCATTTTAAAAGGAGCCGATTACGAAAACCGTGCGGAGCTGATTGCCGAATTCGGTATGAAACAGGCGGAAAATTCCGGGAAAAATCTTGTCACATTAGCCTACGGCATATCGGATTATGACCCGGGAAGAGATCTTCGCATGCAGGATATTTTTGAGCGTGCCGACAGTTACATGTATGTTAACAAGAAATACGTAAAAGGCGGATCCGCAGAACCGGAGTCTTCCCTGATAAGCAATACTTCTCTCCGCTTCTATGAACTGTACGAACAGCTCGTATCCGCCATGACCGCCATCGATAAAGTCGATATTCCTCTCATCGAAGGTCTGGTTATCGAAATCTGTAAAATGTTCCGTCTGTCAAAAGGCGTTACCAGACTCTACCGGAATGCGCAGGAAGAACGGATGGGCGGAGGAGAAACCTTAACCTGCTTCGATACGGGTGTGGATGGAAAAGAAATCATTTCCTTCAGGGTTGTTACGAGTGTCATGTCCATTGCGACCATTACCGTTTCCATGCCGGAAGATGTCGAACCCCTTACCGAAGAAGAACGCTGGAAAGTGGAACTGGTCATGCGTACGATCTTAAGTTTTGTAAGCCGGAACCGCTTAAAGGATATCATTGAAGAACTCGCGTTTTATGATGAGGAAGGCTATCCGAATTTCAGGACCTTCAGCAATTATATTGTCTTGCATGCCGGTGCCGGCACATTATCCGGCATGGCGCTCTATCATTATAATTTACGTCATTTTTCTTTAATCAATCAGGAATTCGGCAGAAAAACCGGCGATTTGGTTTTGCGTGCTCATTTTGAGAAATGCATATCCATGCTCGGAAAAGATGAAATCTTAATCCGTCTCGGCGGTGACAACTTCATCGGAAGCTGTTCCATGGAAAAGCTGGATGATATCGTAAAATTCCTTTCCGAAGCAGTCATTCCGATTGACGACGAACATAAGGTAACCATCACTTCGAGTATCGGAATCTTCTGCATTCCACCCGAAATGCCGGTTCATCAGCCGAGCGATTGTTTAGGCCAGGTAATTAATGCCCTTCAGGTTGCAAGAAGCGGTGCCATGGGAAGCGTTGTCTATTTCAACGAATCTCTCCTTATAGCAAAAGAAAAAAGCAAACGAATCCAGCAGCTCTTCCCGGATGCTTTGGCAAACGGGGAATTCAAGCCCTTCTATCAGCCGAAGGTAAACATTGTGACCGGAAAACTGATTGGTGCCGAGGCACTCTGCCGCTGGTTCCATGACGGAAAAATGATTCCGCCGAATGATTTTATTCCGATGCTTGAAGAAGGCAGTGACATCTGCCGGCTCGATTTGCATATGCTTGATACGGTCTGCCGCGATCTTCGCCGCTGGCTGGATGAAGGCAGGGATGTTGTGCGGATTTCCGTCAATTTTTCCAGAAAAAATATCTTCAATGCCGGTTTGGTCGGAGCCATTGCGGAAATCATCGATCACTACCGGATTCCGCACGAATATATTGAAATCGAGTTGACCGAGACCACGACGGATGTCGAATTTAATGACCTTCGCCGCATTACCGGCGGACTCCATTCCCTCGGCATTTACACCGCCGTAGACGATTTCGGTGTCGGCTTCTCTTCCCTGAATCTCCTTCGTGAGATTCCGTGGAATGTCATTAAAATCGACCGCAGTTTCCTTCCCGTGGAAAGCGATGAAGAAAACAGCATTCGTTACATCATGTTTAAAAACGTTGTTTCCTTAGCACTCCAGCTCGGAATCGAGTGTATCGCCGAAGGTGTGGAAAGTGCCAAACAGTTGGAAATTCTCCGTGAAAACGGCTGCGATCTGGCGCAGGGTTACTATTTTGACAAACCCCTGCCCGTAGAGTATTTTGAA
>JAEEGL013215260.1_pt1 | contig 42091 bp, 39 predicted proteins | sample 9134231 | NCBI WGS metagenome assembly JAEEGL01 (sample SAMN16246548, study PRJNA631951) | gut metagenome | biome: gut microbiome; feature: rumen; material: fiber-attached | host: Bos | place: Iran: Karaj | collected 2018-10
CTCTACTTAAATCACACGGCATAAAAAAAATCATCGTTTCTCCTGGCGGCACAAACGTCAGTTTTGTTGCCAGTGTCCAGCATGATGATTTTTTTGAGATTTACTCCTGTATCGATGGACGGTCGGCCGCATATATGGCTTGTGGTCTTTCTTCATAGACAAACGAAATAGTTGCTCTTAATTGCACAGGGGCAACATCTTCCAGGAATTACATGCCAGCTCTAACAGAGGCCTATTACCGGAAATTGCCCATTTTAGCCATTACGTCACATTGTGGTGAAGATTGGTTATACCAACTAAGACCGCAACAAATTGACCGCAAAAATGGTCCTGCCGATGTATTTGTTGGTCGATATATGGCTAATTTTGTCAAGGATTTTCGAGATTTCCATGCATGCGAAATAGAGGTTAATCGAGCCTTGCTTGCTCTAAAGAAAAATAATGGAGGACCTGTACTTTTGAATTTATACACCTCTTTCGACCCTTGTTTCGATTGCAAAGAACTACCTGTGGTTAGAACCATAAAAAAAATAACACTCCATGACCAGTTTCCATCAATAAAAAAATACAACAAAATAGTTGTTTTTATTGGCTCTCATAAACAATTTACAAGAGATGAAAAGCTGGCATTAGAAGATTTTTGTTTGAGTAATAATGCCGTTACAATATGTGATCACACGAGTGGCTATAATGGAGAATATGCTGTCAATATGTCACTGGCCTTCATACAGCAACAATATGTCTCCCCACAAAAAGAGGTAGACTTATTAATTCATATTGGCGAAATCTCCGGGGATTATTATTCATCAAAAATAAATGCAAAAGCAGTATGGCGTGTAAACACTGACGGGGAAATCAGAGACACTTTTGGAGCATTAGAGTATGTGTTTGAAATGGAAGAACGTGATTTCTTCTATCATTATTCATCCAATGTTCCTGCAAAAAAACACAGTACCAAAAACATTTATTTTAAAGAATACGAATGGTTATTGTCTTTAATACCAGAGCTGCCATTTAGTAATTTATGGATAGCACAGCAAACACACAACCGCATACCAGACAATTCAAGGATTCACTTCGCCATTCTAAATTCATTAAGATCCTGGAACTTTTTCAAACTTAGAGAAAGCATCAATAGTTTCTGCAATGTAGGGGGCTTCGGTATTGATGGCACATTATCCACAGTAACTGGGGCTTCTTTCGCCAATAGAGACGTGCTGTTTTTTGCTGTTGTAGGAGACCTGGCATTCTTTTATGACATGACTGCATTAGGTAACAAAAACATACGCAACAATCTCAGAATACTTCTTGTCAACAACGGGAAGGGTACTGAATTCCGCAACAAAGAATCTTTTGCTTATAGGTTTGGCGACTCTGCCGATTCATATATGGCGGCTGCAGGCCACAATGGGAATAAATCTCCGCTACTCGTAAGGCATTACGCCGAAGATCTTGGATTCACCTATTTAACCGCAAATAACAAAGATGGGTTTTTAAAGAACCTCGCATTATTTGTAGACCCAATCATTGGAGAAAAACCGATATTATTTGAGGTCTTCACTGATTCCAACGACGAATGCGCAGCACTTGATACTATCTCTCATCTTGTAAAAGTTGACGAAAACATAGAAGACTCTTCATTCAAAGAGAAAATGATTTCATTTGGGAAAACAGCCCGACACACTCTCAAGACCCAGTATAACGACGCCATCGACAAACTAAAGTTGTAATGAGGATTGGCATAATAACATTCCATCGAGCACACAATTATGGTGCAGTATTGCAATGTTATGCCTTGCAGCATTATCTTATTCTAAATGGACACAACGCAGAAGTAATAGATTATAACAATAAAGACCTATGGGCTTATTATGGTTGGAGAGATTTCGAATATGAGAATAAGATAAAAGATAATCCAATCAAGTATCCAATAAGGTTATATAAGTACATCAAAGCGCGAAGGCATCAGATTCTGCGATATAAAAAGTTTGTATTTTTTCAAGAGCATATACTTAACTTATCGGCCACAAAAACAATTTTTACTTCACCCTATGATTTAATATTGATTGGGAGCGATCAGGTCTGGAATACTTCAATCACACATGGTTTTAATCCTTATTACTGGGGAACTTTTAACAAACCCAAATCAACGAAGGTGGCAACTTTTGCTGCAAGTTTAAGATTCCATTGGAGGGAAGAGCAATTGGGGGATATTTATAATGCATTAAAGAGACTTGATGGTATTAGTGTCCGGGAAAAGTCCACTAAAGAATATATGAATGGTCTATTCCCCGATTTAAAAATATCGTGTGTTTCAGACCCGGTTTTTCTATTATCTTCTGAACAATGGAAGTCTTTTGCCAAGATGCCGAACATCCATACTCCATATGTTTTTTTCTATCAAGCAGAAACATCCGAATCAATTTATAGAATTGCATTAGATATAGCCTCACAACGGAATCTACCACTTATGGTTCTATCTGCAGATCAGTGGGCTGTGAATTCGAAAGAATGTCATTCGTCATCTCCACAAGAATTCCTTGGATGGATACTTAATGCAAGCCTTGTTATTACATCATCCTTCCATGCTCTAGCATTTTCCATTATCTTCGAAAAGGATTTTTATGGCATAAGCTTAAATGATAAACAGGACGATAGATTAAAGAATATCGTTTCATCGTTTGGAATAGCAGACAGACTGATTGACAATGTTTCTCAATGCAAAAAGAATAATAGTTTTTCACCAAGTAATGACATAGAGCGTATTAAAAAAGAGGCAACCGAATACATTTCTCAGATAATGGCCAATTAAGAATAATAGTTGGCTTTTTCTCTCTACCATGAACAAGATAACTGTCTTATATATTTGCATTGATTCGACCCTAGGGGGATCTACCGCATCATTATACAATCTTATCGATTCCGTAAAAAAAGAAATATTTCCAATTGTATTGTTTCCAGAGGAGGGTGTCGGATATAACTTTTTTGTCAAACAAGGAATAGAGTGTCATGTATATCCATTCGTCAAACTACATGTATATAAGGCAAATCGTTTTCGCAACATTTGGAAACATCCTTTGCAGTGGCACTACATAAATAAAATGCAATTGGATTATGGGTGTTACAAATACGTCAGGCGCATCTTGTCAGGACGAAAGCTTGATATTATCCACTCAAATACAAGCCCTAACGATATTGGAGTCTACTTGAGCAAAAAGTTCCATGTCAAACATATTTGGCATGTGCGAGAATTCTGCAATCTGCACTTCAACTTCAACATTTATAGGGGCATCCCTCGTCTTCAAAAATTAATATGTCATGCAGATGCACGCATCGCAATATCATCTGCAATAAAAAAACATTGGAATCTTCCTGATGAAAATACTTGGGTAATACACGATGCAGTACGAAAAGAAAATGACGTTTGTCATATTCAAAATAAGCAACGATATTTATTGTTCTGTTCATATTTTATAACAGAAGCCAAGGGCGCTCGTACTGCAATATCAGCATTTGGGGAAAGTGGCATTTGCACCGAAGGCTATCGATTAAAAATGGTTGGCAACTGTAATGATGAATTTCGCCAGTCACTATTAGACTCAGCTCAAAAATATGGATGCGAAGAATTTATCGATTTTATACCTTGCCAGACGGAGCTGAAAACTTTTTATGCTGAAGCATCCGCATTTATAATGGCCTCAAGACACGAAGGATTAGGAAGAATAACAGCCGAGGCAATGTTCTATGGATGTCCTATTATTGCACATGCTTCCGGCGGGACCATAGAACTAATAAAACATAGTGAGACTGGTTGGCTTTTCAATAACGAGAAAGAATGTGCAACACTAATCTGGAGGGTGTGTCATGAATCACAGGAGCATGTCATTATGAATGCACAGCAATTCGTCTTGAATAACTTAACTCAAGAAGTGTATGGTCCCAAGATACTAGAAGTGTACAACCATATATTACGAAAGGAATAAAACATAATCAAGATGACGAAAACATCTGTCACACCAAGCAGAAAAGAATTCGAAGACTCTCGGTTATTATTTTCTGGGAAATCTGTTCTTTCAAATTGGAGGGAATATTATCATCATTATAGATTGCTATTCCCCACATATCTCATAAAAGACATTTCTCGAAACTTGCGTAAAATTCAACTAAAGCAGAGAAACAAAAGGGCCGAAAAGAAGGTAAAAATGTGGCGTTATAAGCCTGTTAATGTCAAAGAGTATGCTCGTTGGATAGATTACCTACACACTTCAAAAAAGGATTTTGTACATTTCACAGACTATTCTTTTCAGCGACACTTTTCCGACCCTAAAATCTACGCTTTCTATCTTACCCAGTTCCATGCTATCCCGGAAAATGACCATGCTCATGGCAAAGGGTTCACTGAATGGACTAATGTAGCCAATGCCATACCACAATTTGTCGGACACTATCAGCCTAAACTCCCATATGACCTAGGATTTTACAACCTCCTGATGCCCGGAGTAATAGAGAGACAGGTCGAACTCGCCAAGGCCTATGGCATCTATGGATTCTGTTTCTACTATTACTGGTTCTCAGGGAAAAAACTACTCGAAAAGCCCCTCGAATACTTCCTGCACTCCAATATCGACTTCCATTTCCATCTATGCTGGGCCACCGAGAATTGGTCAAAACGTTGGGATGGCGGTGAGAATGAGATAATCGTAGAACAACATCTGACGAAAGACGATGCCGACAGTTTTTTCTCCGATCTCCTACCTTATATCAGAGATCCCCGCTACGAACAAATCAACGGAAAGCCATTGCTGATTATCTATCGAGTAGACATGTTCGACAAAGAAGTCTTCAACACCTTCATCAAAAAACTCATCAATCTGGCCATACAGCATGGATTCAAAGGTCTACATATCCTTTGCACCAATGCCTTTGCATTCGCAAATCCGAGAGAATACTCCTGTGAAGGACTTGTTGAGTTTCCTCCTCACAGCATCGCCACCGATAACTACACACAACACCCTGCTCTATTGAGTTCACACAGTGATTTCAAAATCATAGACATGAGTTCCTATCTCCACGATGGCCATCATGTCTACAACCGCAACTATCCAATCTTCAAGACCTGCTTCCCCGAATGGGACAATACTCCTCGGAAACTATACAACAATGGGTTTTGTTTTCAGATGGCTCCATCTGATTTCAGTCGATGGCTGACAGACAATATCCTTTGGACTCGCAGCCATCACAACGAGAGCGAGCAAATCACCTATATCAACGCATGGAACGAATGGGGCGAAGGTGCCATCCTTGAACCCACCACCCGTTTCGGTTACCGTAATTTACAAGTCGTAAAAGACGTGTTGGAATCGGTTCGCAACCTAAAGACCGCAACACCTAACAACTAAACCTATGCTTTCCGTAGCCCTTTGTACTTATAATGGTGCCAGATACATAAGAGAGCAGGTTGAATCCATCCTCAACCAAACAATGAAGGTGGATGAGATAGTGGTCTGCGACGACGGGAGCATCGACGATACCCTATCCATCATCGAAAGATTCAGAGAAGACACCAATACCGACATCAGAATCTATCGTAACGAAACAAACCTCGGCGTCTGCGCCAACTTCCAGAAAGCAGTCAACCTCTGCAAAGGCGACATCATTTTTCTCTCCGACCAGGACGATGTGTGGCATAACGACAAAGTTGAATCCATCGTCAACTATTTCAATCTCAACCAGCATAAGCAAATGGTTTTTACCGATGGACAATTAATTAATGGATCTGGAAAAGCCATTTCCAACGGAACACTATGGAGATGCTTCGGTATAAACGATAAGTGCCTGAAACAAATTGAGGATGGTTTAGGTGTAGAAATCTTTGCCTTTGAAAACCGTGCCACAGGTGCAACCATGGCAATCCGACGTAACTTTGAGTATACATCTTCTTTCTCTCGTTTTTGCATTGACGATATTTTGCATGACGGGGCTTTAGCCATGCTTGCGTTAATCAACAATCAGCTGGGCCACATCAACAAATGCCTGATTGATTACCGTATCCACAGTAAACAGGAATGTGGTATTGGAGAAAGCATGAACCATCCTGTGAGTAATAATCCAAGAGAGGTAAGCTACACCGCAACGTTGTGGAGCAAACTCCCGTTGCCCACACCTGCCGACAATCGAATTGCATTCATCGTCTTGCGCCAACGCCGACAACACCAACCCTTAGGTATTTTCCGCATGATAGGTTCTTTCAACCGTTACTGCAAACTCTATCACAGCAAATGGTTCAATTTCCTATTCTTCGACATCAGACAATGGTCTGCCGTCATGTGGCAAAGAATCTTCAAATAGTCCATGCCAACCGTCTCTGTCATAGTGCCCAATTACAAACATGCGCAGTTTCTCAAGCAGTGCATCATTCAAGAGTTCCAAGAGAACGAAAAGCGGGCTACCAATATCATCTAAAAACATGCCCGAAGACCGCATCAAACGATGTTACGAGCACGACTACCATGAACGGTGCATCTACCTAGTAACAGTAGCCACCGTCGACAGACAACCTTTGCTCGGCAGGGTGGTGGGAGATACGCAGAAGGCATGGATTGAATTCTCTCCTGTAGGAAAGGCTGTATGGAAAGAGACAGAAGCATTGCCACAACGATTCCCACAGGTCAAGGTTTTGCAACACCAGATTATGCCCGACCATGTGCATCTGGTGCTCTATGTAACCGAGAGGCTTCCAAAGGGGATGCCGCTGGGCAACGTGGTGGCGGCTTGGAAGCAGGCTTGCGGGAAGGCGTATTCGGCTATTCGCGACCTGAAGGCCGCGACACAGAACAACACCGCAACACGAGACAACCAACAAGCCGCGACACAAAACAACCAGCAAAGCACTACTCCCACCAACAGATTCATGCCGGGGTTGTCGGGTGAGGTGACCTTTAGGTCGCCAGCACCAGCTTATACGCCCCTCTTTGGCAAAGGTTTCAACGACAGGATACTCACCGGCAAAGGACAGCTGAAGCATATCATGGCATATGTGCGTGACAACCCTCGACGGTTGCTCATCAAACGGCAATGCACCTCCTTCTTTACCATCCGGCGTGGAGTCAATATAGCAGGGCTCTCATTCGACGCTGTCGGAAATATGGATCTGCTACAAAAGCCTCTCGTGGCCGTGCACTGCCGACATCGCTGGTCCATACAAGAGACACAAGATTATTCTGACCAGTGCCTTGAAGCTGCTCAAAAGGGAGCAGTGCTCATCGGGGCCTTTATCTCAAAGGCCGAGCAGGACATCGCACACAATACCCATGAGCAGCGACTGCCACTCATCCATCTAGTTGAGAACGGTTTTCCTGAACTATACAAACCCGTAGGGCAAGACTTCTACGCCTGTGCCGAAGGCCTGCTTCTACAGTTGGCTCCGTGGCCCTACCACAACGACAAACACCCCATCACCCGTCAGCAGTGCCAGGAACTGAACAGGATGGCTAAGGCCATTGCCTCATGCGCGACCTGAAGGCCGCGACACTAAACAACCAACAGGCCGCTTCACCAGACAACACCACACAATATGCCCACCATCTCGGTCATAGTGCCTAACTACAACCATGCGCTGTTTCTCAAGCAGCGCATCGAGAGCATCTTGGGGCAGACGTATCAGGACTTCGAGTTGATACTGCTCGACGACTGCTCGACCGACGGCAGCCGCGAGGTGATGGAGCAATACCGCAACAACCCGCATGTGACTCATATCGTCTATGGCGAGAGTAACAGCGGCAGCGCTTTCCGCCAATGGGACAAGGGGATTTCCCTCGCCAAGGGAGAATGGATATGGGTGGCGGAGAGTGACGACTACGCCGAGCCGACGTTCCTCGAACGCCTTTTGAAAGAGGTGGACAAGGTTCCTGACTGTGTGTTAGCCTATAGCGCCACCTGGTGGGTCGACCAACAGGACAGAAAACTTTGGGAAACACCACATAACGACAAGGTAAACGTCTACGAAGGACACGACTTTATCCACCAAAAGCTAGCCGTCTGCAACTCCATCGCCAACGTCAGTGAGTGCATTTTCCGTCGCGATAAGTTCCGCACAACAGAGAGCTATCGCTACGAACAGATGCGCCTCTGTGGTGACTGGTTCTTCTATATCCTACTGGCTGAACAAGGTAGCGTAGTGGAATTAGAGGAACCCCTCAGCTACTACCGTCAGCACCAGAGCAACATTTCCTCCGATGCAGAGCACCGAGGTCTCACCTTCATTGAAGGGGCTGATGTGCTAGAGTATATGATTGAGCACTGTGGATTAAAAAGTGGCCACTACGCACGTGGCTGGGGTAAGATGTGGGCACAATATGAGCGGAAGTACGATTTCTCGACAGAAACAAAGAAACTGGTACGCCAACGAATGATAAAACACTTAGCAATCAGACTCTACCATCAACTATACCAACTCAAGACATGCCTAAAGTAACAATTCTGATGCCGACATACAACGTAGCCCCGTGGGTTGATGAGGCCATCCAGAGTGTCCTCAAGCAGACCTACCGCGACTTCGAGTTGCTAGTGATCGACGATTGCTCTACCGACGACACGGTCTCTGTAGTACGTTCCATTGACGACCCTCGCATTCGTATCATACAGAACGAAAAGAACGTAGGGCTTGCAGAAAATCTTAACCGAGGCTTGAGTCACATCTCCACTGAATATGTGGCTCGCATGGACGGCGACGACATCGCAGAGCCTTTTTGGCTGGAGCGCGAAGTGGCCGTTCTTGACAGCCATCCCGAGATTGGCATCTGCAGTGGTGGCTTCGAGCGGTTTGGGACGGTGAAATCGCTGGTTCGATTCCCCGAGCAGCATGAGGACTGCATGGCCAACATGCTCTTCGAGTGCAGCGTCATCGTCCCCACCTTCCGAATGAGTCTCTACCGCAATCACGGCTTACGCTACAGCACAGAGGCATTCCCTGCCGAGGACTACCGTTTCTGGGCCGAATGTCTGCGAGTCACCAGGATTTACAACATCCAAGAAACCCTCTTCCACTACCGCATGCACCCCACACAGATTTGCACCGCACGCCGCGAGGAACAGCAACGCAAGGTAGCCCAGATGCGGCGCTATATGCTTGAATGGCTGAGTGAAGACTTCACGGAGGAGGAAAAAGAATATTACACCGGGGCATTCATGGCGGCAGAGATGGCTTCACGACAGGATCTTGAGGAAAGGAAAACCTTCTGCCGGAAAATGATAGAAAAGAACCGCAGCGTGGGTCATTTCGACGAGGAGGCGTTGCGCAGGCGGCTTGATAAACATTTGACGCTAACGCTCTATAGCACCATCGTCGAACGATATTTCGCTGACGGATACTCCCTACCGCGATACTTGCGATATCTTGCCAGCGGTCTCGCCCTGCATACTGGCCGACGATACGAAACCAAGTTCCTGCTGAAAAGTCTCCTCCATAGAAAAGATTAAACGTTAATACCCGTCAATCTACCGTTAATTATTCGTTAATCTATTTCTTTTTAACCTTTTACAATCTGATTGATATTACGATGTCTAAATTAACGGACAATTACACGATAATTAACGTTCTTTCTAGCAGCATATGATATTTCATCGCATCAAACGGAAAATATACAAAGCATTTCACCCCGTGTCGGGTGAGATTTGGATGCTGCATCGCGTGGTGGAACAAAGGAGCATCGTGCCCGAGCAACGCGAGTTGGAGGTGACCGTTGATTGGCTGGAACAAAAAATATTGGAGTATAAAGCCAAAGGGTATTCTTTTATTTCCATTGATAAATTGCCTTCAATTTTCAATTTTCAATTTTCAATTTTCAATTCACACCGTTGGGTCTGTATTACCTTTGACGATGGCTACCAAGACAACTATACCCTCGCCTACCCTATGCTGAAACGGCTCGATGTGCCTTTCACCGTGTATGTTACCACCGGTTTCATCGACAATCAGTTGTCCATGTGGTGGTATCCTGACAAGCAACTTGGTATTAGCACGGACGAACTAAAAGTACTTGATGCCGACCCACTGTGTACCATCGGTGTCCATACAGTGAACCATCCCAAATTGGATACCCTTACGCGAGAGCAACAATATCAAGAGATTGCCGAATCAAAACAAGTTCTAGAAAACCTTCTCGGCCACGAAGTACACCATTTCTCCTTCCCCCACGGTGTCCACAACGAGGACACACTAGCCATCTGCCGTGAGCTCGGTTTTCAGACCGCAGCCCAGTCCTGGGGAGGTCCACTCCGCTGCGGCGAGCATCCTTGGCCACTGCCGAGAGTTAACATGAAACAACTATGACTGCCCCAAAGAGAATTAAAATATACACCCGGTCAATGAATGATGTGCTGTACCACAAGTCTATGGCGCTCTGTTCTTTGCCATATGAGAAGGTGCGGTTATTGAACACCTCGGCTGACGGCTATCTCTACCAAGTGATTGCAGACACTGAAACCGATTGGGTTATCAACATCGACGAAGATGCTTTCGTCTGCAATGTAGCTGCATTGCAACACCTATTTGACTATTGCATTGAAAACCACTATATCAACTGCGGCATGCCCGACGGCGGCGTTGTCCATCTGCGTGACGGAAATCCGCTGGTCACCAACCCTTATCTAAACATTCTCCATACAAAAGCAATACGCGAGCAGTTCGACATTAACAAATTAATTGAAAGTCCCAATCAAACGCGATTTTCACAAACCGACCTGCTCGTTGGTGCACATGACTTCAATGCTGTCGACGTGGAGCCTTATTATCCATTCTTTATCTGGATGAGCAACCATTTCAAGACCCTCTACCTTAAGGCCACCAACCACCCCGATGGCGAGTCGACAATACTCTACAATCATCTTGGTGAAGAAGTGCTTATCCATACATGGTATTCCAGATTCTACAACCGAGACCCCTTCCACACACGCCGCATCAACAATGCTTTCAAAGAGGCATGTAGAAAACAAGGCATCAGATACCATAATACTCCGAAAGACACAATCACATGCACAATCGCACGGGCGAATAGCTTGCTACAAAAGAGCCTTGTAAAAGCCAAACGCATGATTGTCAAACAATGAGACAAGGGATACTGATAACTGCCTACCGCGATATTCCCATGTTGGAGAAACTCGTGGATTACTTCGATAGCAACTTCGAAGTATTTATCCATGTAGACAAACTTTGTCGGGAGAGCCTTGCCATCCTCGAAAACAAGGAGCATCTACACCTTTTTCGCACCTACGACGTGGAATGGGGAGATTACAAGCACTTGCTTGCCATCATCTTGCTGATGAAGGAAGCCTACCGACATACGGATTTAGAGTACTTTCATCTCATCACCGGAAGCGACTATCCATGCATGCCGCTTGCACAATTCAAATCCTTTTGTGAAGAGCATCGAAGCGACAACTATCTGGAGCATTTTCCTCTACCTCATGCCGACTGGGGTGCTGAAGGTGGTCTGAATCGTATACAATACTGGTGGTTAGGTCCCAACAGCACGCGCTCAAAAGGAGCTTGGGTGACACGGAAATTAATCAACCTTCAACGAAGGCTGGGAATCAAACGGAGTTTCAACTACTTCGACGGTAATCTCTATGGCGGTGGCACCTACTGGAGTGTCTCACGTGAAGCAGTAGGCTTCGCTCTGGACTTTATGGATAAGCACCCCGACTATCTGCGTCGGTTTCGTCACACAAGCATCGCCGAAGAGATATGCTTGCCTACACTTTGGTGTAATAGTGGGTTACCCATCATCAATAACTATATGCGATATATCGACTGGGGCTCCGATGGCGCAAATCCTCAAGTACTCACAGAGAAAGACTATAACAATATTGTCAGTTCCAGTTCACTCTTCGCACGCAAAATGGAAAGTGGTACCTCAGACAAACTGATAGAACTGCTTGACAAGCGATGAAATTTTCCATCGTCGTACCGGTATACAATGTTGAAGCTTACCTCGATGAATGCCTCACAAGCCTGCAAGCGCAGGATTTCGCCGACTTCGAGGTCATCTGCGTCAACGACGGTTCCACAGACAGCAGCCGGGAGGCTCTCTCGAAATGGGAATCAGAATTCCCTCAAATGAGAGTGATAGACCGAGAGAACGGAGGACTAAGTGCAGCGCGTAACACCGGTTTGGCAGCTGCCTCGGGTGATTATATAATCTTCGTCGACAGCGACGACTGGGTGGAACCGACTATGTTGGCCCAACTAGCGGAAGAGACCAATGGCGAAGACATGATATGCTTCGCCTGCCGTAAGAGCGACAGCGGCGCCACTGACACGCTCGCTCCTGAGCAAAGTGACGGCTGGAGCTACTATAACCGTCATGCGTTGGAACACCGAAAGGTACCATTTGTTTGTGTGTGGCAACGCTGCTACCGCCGCGAGTTCCTAGTGGAGAACAACCTGCGCTTCCGCGAGGGCATCCTACACGAGGACAACGAGTTCACCCCACGTGCTTGCCTCAAAGCCAAGCGCATCAAAGTCATCCCCGACGTACTCTATAACTATCGCGTGCGCCCTGGGAGTATAATGACTACCCGTGGGTTAAAAAGCAAGGAAAGCCTTATCACTATCGGCAATGAGCTATCAGAACTTTTTGCGAAAGAAGAAAGAATTGACAAAACCGTTATCTATCGTCACTTGACCCAATGCTACCAGATGGCTTTCATCGACAATACCCGAGAGGAAGACCACAAGTTGAAACAACTAATTGACTGGCACTGCTACCGTCGCGTGAGCCGCACCAAGGCTCGCCACCGAATAAACTTTTCTCTTTTGAGGATATCGCCCACCCTATTCCGCTTAATCAACCAACACTAATTTATATGAAATCAACCCGTTTGGTGACGGCCACGCAGCACAAAGGATTGCCGATTATCTACATGATTAATACTCAGCATCTACACCGCACCCTCTTCACACCCTCTTCACACCCTCCTCACACCCACTTCACACCCACATCACACTTTTGTGAGGAGGATACGATGAGGATGTCTATAACATGTAAAGAATATACTGCGCTGACGGCTGCCCTTTAGGTGCAATTACTGTCGAGGATACATTACTACAACAAAGAACAACTCTCAAAAACAAAAGATTATGGCAAGAATGAAAAAAGGACAGGCCGATGGGTATAGTGGGAAGCTAGGGAGTATAGTGCCATATAAGTGGAAAGGCCGTGAGTGCGCACGCGCATGGGTAATGCCGAAAGACCCCAAAACACCAGCGCAGCTAGATTCCCGAAAGATTTTTGGCAAAGCGTCGAGTCTCGGCGCGGCGCTGCAGCAAGCCATTGGAATCGGTTTTCGCGGCATTGCTGCCGAGCAGAGCACCACAGAGAAGAATGTATTTGTCAAGCTGAATAAACAGAACTTCAAAATCGTAGACGGCGAAGTCAATGTAAATTACGCACAGCTCCTAATTTCCGATGGTCCGCTGGCGACGGTCGATTTTGGCGAACCGGAGATTGCCGATGGCTGCACAATACGCGTCGCCTTCAGCAATCATGCACGCGCCAACAGACACAACTACGTGATGCTTGTGGCCTACCTGCCGGAAAAACGCAGTAGTATGTTATCGGAACCCGTGTTTCGCTGCACTGGTGTGGCCGAGATTATACTGCCCGAGAGCTGTACGGGCTGCGCTGCCCATATCTACGGATTCTGCTGGGACGGCAAAGACGCCGTCTCGCCCTCAAGCTACATCGGCGCGGTCAACAGCACTTCGGATTAAGCCCATGCCCCATTTTTCTGTCATAATCCCTCTTTACAACAAGGCACCTTACGTCCGGAAGACCGTCGAGAGTGTCATTGGGCAGACTTTTGGCGACTATGAGTTGATAATCATTGACAACGGGTCGACTGACGGCAGCAGCAAAATTGTGGCAGAATTCACCGACCCGCGTATTCGGAAAATTCGATTAGAGGAAAATGTCGGTGTCAGCAATGCTCGCAACAAAGGAGTCGAACTATCCACTGCCCCCTATATCTGTTTCCTTGATGCCGACGACTGGTGGGAGCCGACATTCCTCGAAGAAATGACTGGACTGATAGAGCGCCATCCAAACGCAGGCATATACGGCACAGGCTACTATATCGTCAAAAACGGCAAAAAACGTGTGGCACCTATCGGCGTGGAAGAGGGCTTCACGGAGGGTGAGATTAATTACTGCAAAGTTTATGCAAAGACCCTTTGCATGCCGCTGACAAGCATCACCGTGGCCATGTCGAGGACCATCTTTGATGAGATGGGTGGATTCAAGCCCTATTTGAAATTGGGAGAAGACTTCGATCTTTGGATTCGCATTGCTCTAAAGCACAAAGTTGTCTTTCTGAACAAACCTCTAAGCAGCTACAACCAGGATGTAGATGTCACCTATCGCGGCACCCATCACTTGCGTAATCCCAAGGAGCACATGCTGTGGAATCTCGGATATCTAGAACCCGAAGAGAAAGTCAACCCCGACTACAAGCAACTGATAGACAATCTGCGGACCTACGGACTCCTTCCCTATCTGCTTACCAAACAATACCGAAGCGATGCCCGACAAGAATTGGCCAAAGTAAACTGGGAACGACAACCAATCAAAACCCAACGGCTCTATAGGATGCCTGTCATTTATTTAAAAGCACGTATGAATTTCCTTAAACTCGGATCAATGGTAAAACAATTCTTCATCAAACATGTTTAACTATTCTATTGTTATCCGAACACTTGGCAACACAGGCGGAAAGTACCTACAAATGCTGCGGGCCATCGAACATCAGACTGTGAAACCCTACGAGATAGTGGTGGTAATTCCTGAGGGATACACCCTGGACCATTCAGTGGGCGACGAGCGTGTGATTTATTCGAAGAAAGGAATGGTTACCCAGCGAGATGTCGGCATAAAAGAGGCCAAAGGAGACTACCTATTGGTATTGGATGATGATCTGGACTTTCCTTCCGATTTTGCAGAGCATCTGTATAGCCATCTACAGACCAAACAACTCGACTGCGTGCTGGCTTTCGGAGGTGGCGCAACCGCAACGGGTGTTACTTCTATCCCCCAAAGACTTTCTTTTAAACAAAAAATAAAAGAGACAGCGAAGAGACTCCGTCTGGCTTTCACTGGACAGGCCTTCTATAGTCAAAAACAATCAAAGTGGTTCGATACCATTGCCCCTACTGGAGGCCACAGAACATACGTCAATTGTGAAGAGGGGCTATGTCAAACCGGTGCCTTTGCATGCTTCTTCATTAAAGCCGACAAAGCAAAAGAGGTTCATTTCGAAGAAGAGCGCTGGCTAGAGCAAGGTAGACTATCCTCTTACGCTGCATACGACGATGCCGTGTTCTACTACAAACTATTTCTCCATGGTGGGAAAATTGCCTACACTCACAGCACCGACTTCACTCATCTAGATGCCGCCGCTGGCCGACCGGCAAAGGACTATTTGACGGCCAAACGGATTCGGTTATACACCATCAGCAGGAACCGCACAATCTTTTGGCACCGGCACATCTGGTCCAACCGACGCAACCTACATAACCTAGCCGGTGGAATTTACGGCATGGTGAACTACGCCTTGTATAATCTCTTGATAAACCTATACCCCAAATATTGGCCCGCCATCGGTGCTATGTGGCAAGGCTATCGCGATGCTTTCACATACATCAGACATTCATGATACCTAAAAAGATACACTACTGTTGGTTTGGACGCGGAGAGATGCCACAGGTGGCAAAAGACTGCATGGCTTCGTGGCACAAGTTTATGCCAGATTGGGAATACAAATTGTGGAATGAGGAAAATTTCGATGTCAACTGCACTCCTTATTCCAAAGAGGCCTACGAGGCTGGCAAGTATGCTTTTGTGAGCGATGTAGCTCGACTTGTTGCATTGGAACAGGAGGGCGGCATCTATCTGGATGTTCGTTTCGAGGTTTATAAATCTTTCGAGCCTCTATTGGTGAATAAAGCCTTCGCTGGTTTTGAAGGTTGTAAGCGAAAGCTACTCATGATGGGCGTTCTTGGTTCTGAGGCTCACGGTGAATGGGTAAATGAGGTGTTGCACCTGTACGACAACCGTCATTTTATTATGGATAACGGTGCGCCCGACCTCACCACCAATGTGCTTTTCACCACCATGAACATGGAGAAGCAGGGCTTTGTCCGCAACTGGAAAGAGCAGTATTATAAAGACCTACACGTATATCCCACCGAATATTTTTCTCCAAAGCATACCACTGGGGAATATTTTCGCACGGAAAACACCTACTGTGAACACCGTGGAACAAGTTCTTGGGCCAATCAAAGTGGCAGAAAAGGGAAACTGGCCGTGTGGGTTGGGCAAAAAAATATGACCCGACTAATCAAACTAAAGAGGAAACTATTGGGATGAGCAACATCGTTTACAAAATACTGAGATGGAGTGGTGTGGCGTGGTTGTGGCGAGAGGTGGTGCAACGCAGAAAGGTGACGTTTCTGCTCTTCCACGATATGGAGGCCGACGACGCCGAGCGCAACTTCGCCTACCTAAAGCGACACTACAACATCATAAGTCTCAACGACTATCTTGAGACCGTGAACAACAATCAAAAACTTCCTTCCAAAGCCATTGTCATCACATTCGACGACGGACATGCAAGTAACTACTCATTGCTGTCAGTAATCAAGCGGATGCAGATACCAGTCACTATCTTTCTCTGCTCCTCCATAGTGGGGACACAACGCCATTTCTGGTTCCGTCACAACACAGATGTGAAACAGCAAGTGGAAGCCTTGAAGAAACTCCCGAATGAGCAACGCCTTGAGGCGCTAAGACAATACGACTTTGCACAAGAGCAGGAGTACGGCGACACACAGGCGTTGAGTAAAAAACAAATCGAGGAGATGAAACCGTGGGTAAACTTCCAGTCGCACACCTGCTTCCACCCCATACTGCCCCAATGCGACGACAAAACAGCACAGCACGAAATTGAAGAGTCAAAACAGCAATTAGAAACAGACTTTGGGCTGAATATCAACGCCCTATCCTATCCTAACGGAGATTACTCCGCACGCGACATACAACTGGCAAAAGAAGCTGGATATAAATGTGGAGTAACTGTAGATTCCGGGTATAACGACAAAAGCACAGATCTTTTTCGTCTGAAACGTTTCTCGGTCAACGATGCAAAAACAACGGCAGAACTGATGGTGAAAGCCAGTGGATGCTACGCCCTACTAAAGCATCGTCTGCACAAACCGGCTTATGGATTCAAAGCCAACGCGGAATGAAGATTGTCATACTCAGCAGTACAACATTAGATACCTTCCAACAAACGGTGCTGCAACCCATTGTTGAGGATTCAACAATAGAAGTTGTCGCAACCCTGATTGATGTCCGTCCACACCCGTCGCTAAAAAAACGTTTTCTCAAAAACCTGAAACGTGGACGTGGTGGGTATATGTTCATCATGCTATTCAAGAGCTATTTTGCAAAGAAACGGCCATCAGTAGCAGCCAATGAGTTTTTCTCTGCCCACGGTATCCCTTGTATCGAAACACAAAAGCCTTACTCCGAAGAGACAGCAGAAAGATTAAGCAACCTACGTCCAGAAGCAATGGTAATGATTGGCGGTTTCGGCATCGTCAAAGAGCCACTTTTATCGTTGGCACCCAAAGGAATACTCTCCTACCATCATGGCAATATGAGAAAATACCGCGGTCAGCCGGTGGGTTTTTGGGAACTCTACAACAACGAAACAGAAATGGGTGTCACCGTGCAACGATTGTCGGCGGGTCTTGATAAGGGCACAGCCTTAGTGGAGATACCAATCCCGATTGAGAAAAAAGATACCGTAACAATTCTCCGCAATCGTGCCCTCGACAGCAGTATCAGCATGATGCATGAAGCACTACAGCTGATTCAACAACCAAACTTTAAGCCCGCAGTCATTGAGCATTACGGTCCTGTATATACCATTCCCAACCTGAGGCAGTATTTGACACTGCAGATTAAACTTTTGTTCAGAAAATGATTCCTTTTTTCCCCAGACAGATAGCCACCAAAGCCATTTACCTCTATCTCGGAGTCTTGGCGGTGGTTTCCATTTTCTTTATCCGCCACGCCATGTCCATAGAATACCTCATCATGGGCATCGCTTGGGTGGGGGGATTCTTCCTGCTGAGTTCCTATTGCAGTCAGAAATGGAAAGACCTCCCACAGAAACAACTATTGCGAAATCTATTTCTCACGGCCTTGGGATTACGCATTTTCTGGGTTTTCTTTGCTTACATCTTCTTTTCCATCAAGACAGGCATGCCCTTCGAATTTGCCGCCGGAGACGCTATATGGTATTATGAGGAATCCATCGGCAATATCAATACGCCTTGGAAAGACATTTGGAATTACCTGTTTGTCGACACATCCACTGTCTCCGATTCTGGCTATGTGTTCTACCTGACATTCCTGGCGAAAATATTCGGCACGAACATCATCTTTCCCCGTTTGGTCAATGCCTGCTTCAGTGCCGCCACTGTAATACTCATCTATATCCTCGCCAAACGCAATCTTGGCGAAGAGGTCGGACGCATGGCGGCCATCTTTGCCTGCTTCATGCCCAATCTCATTTTCTACTGTGGCCTGCACATGAAGGAGACTTTTATGATTTTCCTGATGGTAGCCTACCTGGAACGTGCAGACTACTTGCTCCGCAGCAAGAAATATAACATTATTACCATTGCCATTCCCATCCTTCTTGCTCTAAGTCTTTTTACATTCCGCACCGCCTTAGGTGCCGTTGCCGTGTTCGCATTTGTCACTGCGCTCGTATTCACCAACACCTCAGTGATTGGAAAAAAGAAAAGATATATGCTCATTGGCTGGGGACTACTGGCAGCCTTCACCATTACTGGCGGTACTATTTTGAATGAAATCGATGGCCTAATCGAGAATCGAGATGCCAATCAGGCCAACAAACGCCTGATGCAAGCCAACAAGGGTAACCAATGGGCCAAGTATGCTACCGGTACCGTGATGGCGCCTATGATGTTCGTGCTACCATTTCCCACTATGGTGGACGTTGACGAGCAGTATAACCAACAGATGCTCAGTGGAGGTAACTACGTGCGCAATTTCCTCGGCGGGTTTGTGCTCATTGCTTTGTTCAGTGCCATCTTCATCACAAAGAACTGGCGAAATCTGTCTCTTATCGGATCGTTTGTCATTGCCTATCTTGGAGTGGTGTCAACCAGCGGATTCGCCAATTCGGAACGATTCCTATTGCCAGGTCTACCGGTCTTGCTCATTGCGGCTGCCTATGGCATAACATTGCTCAACGCCAAGAACTACAAATTCATCAAAATCTGGTACTGGGTGGTGCCTGTCATGGTTTTCGCCTGGGCATTCTTCAAACTCGGCTCCCGCAGCCTGTTCTGACATCTACATCTCCTTCAGAACCACATTCTAATCTCCAGCAGATTGGAAAAGATTTTAAAATAATTTATTACTGCATGTACGAAGAATTATCTTACACAATAATCGGATGCGTATTAAAAGTTCACGCAAAACTTGGCCCAGGTTTACTTGAATCAGTTTATCAAAAGGCGTTAATGATTGAATTGGACAATAAATGTCTTTTGGCAGAAGAGGAAGTCCCTCTAAACGTATTTTATGACGGAAATAATCTTGGAATCGGATTTAGAATGGACATTCTGGTCGAAGACCATATAGTTCTCGAATTAAAGTCTGTTTCCGAGTTAGAAAAAGTCCATTTCAAACAGCTTCGTACATACCTAAAGCTAGCCAACAAACCTCTTGGATATTTAATAAACTTTAATTCCGAAAGCCTTCGCATCGGTCATGAGATTCATAGAATCATCAATAGCAACTACATAAAATAGTTTTAGCGTTCTTTTTAAATCTTTTATAATCTGTCGGAACCAGAAAAAAAAATGAAGATTCTGTTGATTTGCAATTATAAGCCGGGGGTTGGGGGAATCTCGGGGCAGGTGGATTTGCTACAGAAGTATCTACGTTCCGAGGGACACTCTGCAGACATCTTTTCCACCAAGACTTCTGTTCTGCGACGTCTACTCCTTCCCTTACAACTTCTTCGTGAAGCTCGAGGGTATGACGTGCTGCATATCCACTGCTGCTCGGGATGGGGATTTCTTCCGGCTGTCGTTGGCATTACCGTCAGTCGATGGTTGAAGAAACGAATCGTGCTAACCTATCACGGCGGAGGTGGAGAGAAATTCTTCGATGAACACCCGCGCTTGGTCCACCACTTTCTCACTCGTACTGATGCTAATATTGTCCTCTCAGGATTCCTCGCCAAAATTTTCGACAAGCATCATATACCCTATACCATTATTCCCAATATCATAGAGTTGGACGATTCACAGTTCCGGATCCGCGAAACCATTCGACCCCGTTTTATCTGTACCCGCGCACACGAACCCCTTTACAACATTCCCTGCATCCTCAAAGCATTCCAACTGGTACAGAAGGAAATCCCCGAGGCATCGCTCACCCTTGTTGGTGACGGCTCGGAACATGAGAACTTGATGAAGTTATCACGGGAACTGAATCTCAACAATGTCATTTTCACTGGTAAAGTCGACAATCATGAAATTTATCGTCAACTTGACTTGGCTAATATATTTCTATCCTCACCTACTATCGACAACATGCCCGTCTCCGTTCTCGAAGCTATGAATGCAGGTCTATTGGTCATCTCCAGTTGTGTCGGCGGTGTGCCTTACATGATAAAGAACAACTCCACGGGGTTGCTCTTTGAGAGCGACAATCACGAAGAACTCGCACAAAAGATGCTCTGGGCTGTCGCCAACCAGTCCGTCACCAAGAGCATCATCCAGCAGGCACATAGTGCTGTCGGCAACTACCGTTGGGAAAATATCAAAGAAAAACTTTATAGCGTCTATGGGATTTCTGCATGAACAAATCATACTGCCTCTAAGCGACCTGCTACGTGGTGAGAAAGTCTATAAATATCTGCGTCTGTTGCGCGAGGCCGAGACCTGGTCGTCCGAGCAAATGGAGGTTTTTCAGCAAGAGCGACTTCGGGAACTGCTCATCCATGCCGCCTCCGAGGTACCGTTCTACCACGACTGGTTCCAAGACCATCACCTCGACCCCCAAACGGCCACTCTCGAACAGCTACCCATTGTCTCGAAAAACATTATGCGACAGGAGGGTACCGAACGCTTCACCGCCGAACATTTCCCTGTCAAGCAGCGAATTCCCTCCCGCTCCAGTGGCTCCACAGGAGAACCCTTTTCTTTCTATGTCTCCAAGGAAACCAATTCTGTCAATACCGCCGCAAAGCTACGCACCTGGTATATGGCAGGCTATCATCTCGGTGACCGCTACATGAAGATTGCCAACGGCGCACGACATGGAAAGTTGAAAAAACCACAGGACATGGTAAACAACTGTCTCTATGTGCCATTCTACTCGATGAGCGACGAGGTACTCAAGTCCATTCTGGATAAAATTGAGCACACTCGACCCATCATTATCCGATCCTACCCCATCCCTCTTTATCTGTTGGCGCAGTATCGCAACAGCCACCCTGATTACGCCTTCTGCCCTCGCCACATCATGACTACGGGCTCCACCCTACCTGCCGCCTACCGCGATGCGATAGAGAAGGCTTTCGGTTGCGATGTCATCGACTCCTACAGCTGTGAGGGTACTGCCGACTGCTACGAGACTACTGCTCATGATGGCTACCATGTTACACATTACTACGGCATCATTGAAGTTCTCGATGACAATAATAATCCTGTGACCGACGGTATTGGCCATGTAGTCAGCACCGACCTTTGGAACCTCGCACATCCATTCCTAAGATACGACACCCAGGATCTTGTCGAGGTAAAAGAAGGCAGAATCACGAGAATCATGGGTCGCGAGTGCGAGAGTTATATCAACACCAACGGACAACGATTCACCGTACACAATTTCGTCGGCTTCTTCCAAGAGGACAACCGTCCCACCCGTCAATCTGTCACAGCCTATCAAGTGGTCAAACACAAAGACGGCAGCATTACCTTCAGGCTAGTGGTTAATGAGCAATACAACCCTGATGTAGAACACTACATCATTAACTTCTGGCAGCAGCAACTGGGGGTGCCCGTTTCTGTCGAACTCGTCGATGAAATTCCCCTGATGAAGAACAACAAACGTCTCACTATTGTAGAAGAGTAACACTATGCCCAGCAAAGATATTCTTCAATATCATGGTCTCAACAGCCGCCTCGGCCGACTGAAATACACATTCATACAACTCTGGCGCTTCAGCCTATCACGCCTCGCTTTCTTCATTCCTTTCAAAGGGTGGCGGGCCACCATGTACCGCTGGAGTGGCATCAACATCGGCAAACATGTCTATATCGGTCACGACATTCTTTTCGACCGCGCCTTCCCCGAACAGATTACCATCGGCGACAATACCGCCATCGGCGACCGCTGCATCATCACAGCCCATGGATGCATACCCACACAGACTCCACTCAAAGCAATCTATCCCCTCACCGTCAAACCTGTCAATATCGGCAGTCGGGTATGGATAATGCCTAACGTCACCATCATCTACGGCGTAACCATCGGTGACGAAGCCGTGGTAGCTACTGGTGCCGTCGTCACGCGCGACGTGCCTCCGCGTACATTGGTAGCAGGCATACCGGCTAAAGTCATCAAACAGCTATGAGAGTTCTCTTTCAGTTAGGGCACCCTGCCCATTTCCATCTCTTCAAAAATACCATTGCCGACCTGCAACGCGATGGTCATCAGACCTACGTCCTTATCCGTAAGAAAGACATCCTTGAGGAATTGCTGAAGCAGGCAGGGATGCCCTACGTGAACATTTTACCCAGCGGGAAGAAATCAGTCTTCACGCTGATGCTCAGACTCTGTCGTGTGTTCAAATTCACACTCACACACCATGTCGATGTCCTCGTAGGCTCCACACCCGAAGTGGCACAGGTTGCCTGGCTTCTTCGTCGACGCTCGGTCGTTATGGCCGAGGACAACGCCTCCATCGTACCACAGTTCATCAAGGCAGTGAAACCATTTGTTGACAACTACCTCTCTCCAATCTCATGCAACAACGGACCGCTGGAATCGGCCACCACACACTACGAGGGATTCCACAAGTTGGCCTACCTGCATCCTAATCGCTTCACCCCGGACCCTACGGTGGTAGACAAATATTTCGACCACAGTAAGCCCTATTTCCTGCTACGTTTCGCCCAATTGAACGCCTACCATGATGTGAGTGCCAAAGCACATGGAATCAGTGACAAAATTGCCTTGAAGCTCATTGAGATTCTGTCGCCACACGGCAACATTTATATCACTTCGGAACGGAAGTTGGGTCCCAACCTTGAGAAATACAGGTTGAATATCAACCCCCTGGACATTCATCACATCATGGCTTTTGCAACCCTCTATATCGGTGATAGCCAAAGCATGGCTGTCGAAGCAGCAATGCTCGGCACCCCATCAATCCGCTTCAACGATTTTGCTGGGAAAATTGGTGTGCTTGAAGAGCTTGAGAAAAAATACCAACTAACCATTGGAATACCCTCAACCGAACAAAAAAAACTATTTCAGACCGTTGAGAACATGATTTCTACAGATAACATCCGAGACCTCTACCAAACCAGACGCCAAAGGATGCTTGAAGACAAAATTGACGTGGCTACATTCTTTACCAACTTCATTGAAAAACTTAACTAATGGATTTCACCATTGATAAATACCAGGAATTACTCCAAGCACTGAAGAAGCACAATCACTTTACTATCAGACATGATGTAGATTTGCGACCGGATTATTCGCTTCGCATTGCGCAAGTGGAAGCGGCAATGGGAATACACAGCACCTATTACTTCCGCACTGTGCCGGAGAGTTATGACGAGAGAATCATACAGCAGATTGTTTCCTTGGGTCATACTGCCGGTTATCACTACGAAAGTCTGACCACATGCAATGGCGACATGGAAGCTGCTTACGAGGATTTCTGCCACAACCTGGAAAAACTGCGCAAGATTGCACCCATCACAACCGCCTGTGCCCACGGCAGTCCCAAATCGCGATGGAACAGTCAAGGCATTTGGAACCACTACGATATACACGCACTTGGCATTGACTACGAGCCGATGCTGGACACAGACTTCAACACCACGCTCTACCTCACCGACACCGGCCGCCGTTGGGACGGCTATCGCGTCAGCGTGCGAGACAAAGTACCAGAACATCAGGAGCATTGGGAGAAAGAAGGGTTGGTCTTTCATAATACAGATGATATTATTCATGCTATCAACGATATAAACCACCCCATCCATCATTACAACCTGCTCATCAACACCCATCCACAACGCTGGATGCCTATGGGAACAGGATGGATAATGGAAGCCCTCTTGCAGAATGCCAAAAACATCATCAAAAGAATCATAGTATCAACCAGGTAGATGAAACGAATACTTACTATTGTCGGAGCACGTCCTCAATTCATTAAAGCAGCAGCTATCTCTCATACTATCAGAGAGAAATTTGCCGATTCCATCTGCGAAGACATCCTCCACACCGGACAGCACTATGATGATGCCATGTCGGGACGCTTTTTTAAGGAACTGGACATACCACAGCCCAAATACAATCTTGGGGTGGGGTCCGGCAGTCATGGCGTGCAGACCGCAGCCATGCTGAAAGGCATAGAAGAAATCTTGCTTTCAGCACATTATGATGGCCTACTTGTCTATGGAGACACCAACTCGACTTTGGCGGGAGCCTTGGCTGCATCCAAACTCCATATCCCTGTTTATCACGTGGAAGCAGGGTTGCGTTCGTTCAATCGCGACATGCCGGAAGAAATCAACCGGATTGTCACCGACCACGTCTCCTCGCTTTTATTTGCCCCGACACAGACAGCCGTAAAGAACCTACAAAATGAGGGTTTTAAGGATGGCAATATTGTTTTCAGTGGAGATGTGATGTTCGACAACGTCCTCCACTACGCACCTGTCGCCGTTCAAAAAACGCACCTCCGAATTGAAAGTTCCTCATTCATTCTCGCCACACTACATCGCGACTTCAATACCGACAATCACGAGAGGTTAACCAACATACTATCAGCACTCAACAGCATCACCGAGCAATTCAATTCAGAAATATTGCTTCCACTCCACCCACGGACACGCAAGATAATTGATTCCATGGGACTTAACTCTTTCTCCAATCGAATCTGCGTCACTGAACCGTTGTCCTATCTGGAGACGTTGGCTGCGCTACAGAAATCACGCCTCGTCTTGACCGACAGCGGTGGTCTGCAAAAAGAGGCCAACTTCAGCGGTAAATGCTGCGTGGTGCTGCGACCCGAAACCGAGTGGGTGGAACTGGTTGAGGACGGTGCCGCCCTCCTGGCCGATGCCAACTACGACCTGATTCTGGAGGCGACAGCCAAACTCATAGATAAAACGCCCAAACCCACCACCCACTTCGGCAATGGCCATGCCGCCGAAATAATCATAAAACATTTGGTCGTTTAACGAATTATTCGTATATTTGCATTTCAAACAATATGTTGCAGTCCAATGTAACATATTTGTTTATATTATATTATGAAAAAAATAACCTATTTATGAAAAGAAAAACAAATATAATAATATTGGCGAGCCTCTTTTTGAGCGCTCTTGCAACCTCGTGCATCACCCCCCGGAGAGTGAACTATCTGCAAGACATGACCCAGGGTAGTCAGATTCAGATAGAGAACAAGTTCGAGGCCGCCATCGCCCCTTATGACGAACTGAACATCATTGTCACCACTTCCAGCAGCAAGAAAGAGCTGGCGGCACCATTCAACTTTGGCGCCATCAATAACGTCAACAACATCAGCCAGAATGGCGGTTCACGCTACCTCGTGGATGTCAACGGAAACATCCAGATGCCCATCCTCGGCGACCTCCATGTCGCCGGTCTCACCCGCCTGAAACTCCAGGACACCCTGACCGCCATGCTCAAAAATGGCGGCTATGTCGACGACCCCTTCGTCATGGTCCGTTTCAACAACTTCAAAGTCTTCTTCCTCGGTGGTGGCAATGGCAAAGTGTTGAACATCCCCAATGAGCGTTGCACTTTCCTCGAAGCCCTGGCCATGCTCGGCTCCGACATCGACCTCCACACTCGTCGCGACCGTATCGCCGTGATGCGCGAAATCAACGGCCGCATGGTGATGCGCTACCTCGACCCCCGCTCCTCCGACGTCTTCAACGACCCCTTCTTCATGCTCCAGCAGAATGATTTCATCATTGCCGACACCTATAACAACGGCATTGTGAGAAGCGAGTTCACCTACTGGGTCGGCATAGCCTCCCTCTTGGCATCCATCTCGTCGCTAATCCTCTCTATCGCTGTACTTAAAAAATCGTAAAACCCACTTGTGATGGCAGAAGAAAAGAAAAACGCCGACACCTCCTTCCTCGAGGAAAAGAAAACTCAGAAAATCCACGTCAAGGATATTCTCTTCACCGTTTTGAGGAACCTCCACTGGCTGGTACTCTGCGGTGCAGCGGGAGCAATCATCGCGGGCTACCATGTCCGCCATGAGGACAGGGTTTATGAAAGCAATGCCCGCATCCTAATCAAAGGCTCCTCTACCGGCAACAACGAAAGCCTGCGCGAAGCCTCCATCAAGAACATGTTCTCTACCCGCTCGCTCTACAACAGCTCCATCAACAACGAGATGATGATTCTCACCTCGAAGTCTGCTTTGACCGAGGTTGCCAGAAACTTGAAGCTCAACGTCATCTACACTGCCAAGACCCGTCTGGTCAACCGCACCAAAGACCTCTATGGCGAATCGCCGTTCACCATCGACTTCATCGACAACGACGAGGAAGACTACGTGGCATTCACCGCCACAGTCAACGACGAACACTCGTTCACCCTCACCATGCCCGACTACGACCCCTTGAAGGTTAACTTCGAGGACACCGTGGCCACTCCCTTCGGCCGTATCGTGGCTCACAAGACATGGTTTTTTAACACCAGTTTCAAAGAAACACCCATCAACGTTGTCCACTACAGTATGAACGCCGCTGCCGAGAGATACCGTGCCGCCTTGCAGGTAAGCCGCAACGACGACATGAACACCATCGTAAACATCTCTTTGCGCGACGCCTCACCCATCCGCGCCCAGGAGGTCATCAACGAGGCCATCAAGGTGTACAACAACGACGCCATCAAAGACAAGCAACGCATCATCGCCGAGACCTACGACTACATCAACTCCCGCCTGTCGCTTCTCCACTCTGACCTCGGCACACAGGAGAACGCCCTGGCCAACTTCAAGCGCGAGAACCAGTTGCTGGACATTTCCTCCTTCGGACAAAGTTACCTACAGTCGAGCATCCAGTCGTCGGAAGAGATTGAGCGACTGAAGAAACAACTCTCGCAGGCCCGCTACCTGACCCAAATCAACCAGTCCTCCGAGTCCGTCCACCTCATTCCGCCCACCATCGGACTCGACGATGCCAACATCATGAATCTCATCAACAAGCACAACTCCCTGGTGCTTGAACTGGAGAAATACCAAAGTCCCAACAGCCCCGTGGTGAAAGCCAAGACCGAGGAACTGCAGACCCTGCGACACAACATGAACCGCCTGCTCGACGGCTATATAGGTATGATTCAGGAGCGCATCGCCGAGACCCAGATTGTGGCCTCCAACGCCTCGTCGAAGATGAGCCAGGTGCCTCAGCAGCAGCTGTATCTGGAGAACCTCGAGCGTTTGCAGAAAATCAAAGAGGAACTCTACCTCCACCTTTTGAGCCGCCGCGAGGAGCTGATGATTAGCCAGCCCACCATCGAACCCAACGGCAAGGTCCTCGACCCCGCCCGCATCAACCGCAACCCCGTGTCGCCCAACGAGACAAAGTCCACCATGATGGGACTGCTCGTTGGCCTGCTCATCCCTGTGGGCATCTTCTTCCTGCGCCGGCTGTTCGACACCAAGGTAAAATATTACAGCGACATAGTGAGTGTCACCAATGTGCCGTTCCTCTGCGAGATTCCTGCCCGCGAGAAGACCGACGACCGCGAGGTGGTGGTCACCAACCACGACCACGACGCCATGTCGGAGTCCTTCCGTCTGTTGCGCACCAAAATCGACTTCCTCGGCACCCGCGAAGAGGGTAGCACAAGCAAGGTGCTCATGGTCACCTCCATGCTCCCCGGCATGGGCAAGACCTTCATCTCGACCAACATAGCAGCTAGTCTCGGCATCGCTGGCAAACGAGTGATTCTCATCGACCTAGACCTGCGCAAAGGTTCGTTGACACGCAAATTCTACTCACGCAAACATTCCGGTCTCTCCGCCCATCTGGCTAGCCGCATCGACGATTGGAAGTCGCTCGTCAAGTCAGACCTTGTCAGCAAGGGCGTTGACAGCATCTTTACCGGTCCCATTCCGCCCAACCCCACCGAGCTGTTGAGCAATGGCCGTTTCGACAAACTCATTGCCCAACTGCGCCAGCAGTACGACTACATCATCCTCGACACCGCCCCGACGGGTCTGGTGGTCGACACCGACATTATCAAACACCTGGTTGACAACACCCTGTTTGTCATCCGCTACAATAAATTCGACAAACGTCTTCTCGGCACCCTCGACGAGATGTATCAGGACCAAGCCTACCCCAACCTCTCGCTCGTCCTCAACGATGTCCATTACAAGAAGCTCCTGCCCTATGAAAAGAAATACGGCTATGGCTATGGTTACGGCTATGGCTATGGTTATGGCTACGGGTATGGTTATGGCTACGGTTACGGCTATGGTTACGGATACGGATATGGAGAAGAAGAGCGCAAGGAAGATGCCGCCGAGAATGAGAAAGAAAACAACAGAAACTAAAAACACAGATATATAATCATGAGAAAAACACTGACAGTATTGCTGTTACTACTCGCAAGTTCAAGCTATTCCATGGCACAAGGATGGAAAGGATTTGCCTTGGGAGCCGACCGCGATACCTTGATGTATATCATCGCATCGCCTTTCGACAACTGGTACATCAACGTCGGAGGAGGCATTCAGACTTTCATCGGCAATGAGGTAGAATCCTCGGCACGCCACAACAAATTGAACTACAACGTCAGCGCGGAAATCGGCAAGTGGATCATCCCCGACCTGGCCGTCTCTCTGCGTTTAGGTTTCTTCGATGTCAGCGGCCAATCGCGCTACTCTCTTCAGCCGTTCATCGATTACACGGGAGTTCCCGTCGATGCCGACGGGAACTATGAGTATCAGCCGTTCCACGCCCACGCCTTTTCGCTTATGGGTTTCGTCACCTTCGACTGGACCAACTTCTTCAGCGGATACGAGCGTGGCCGCCGCAACAGGCTGCACATCTTCACTCCCATCGGCTTTGGCGCATCCATGCTCTTCGGAAAACAAATCAACCCCAACCCGAAAATCAGCTATGACGTGGGTGATTTCCGCCGCAACTTCGAGTTGTCCTACTCGTTCCGCATCGGTGCTGAATATACCGTTTCGCGCCGTCTCGCCGTGAACGCCACCTTGGAGCTCTTCGGTTCCGAGTCCACTTGGGACTGGTCGCCCTACGACAACAAACGCACCATTTTCGACATCATTCCCTCGTTCAACGTTGCCTGCAAACTCAATCTGCTGAAGAGCATCAAGAAATACAATCCCTATACCCACGAATCGCATCGCGAAAACGTCTACCACGAGTTCCTCGCCTTCGGCAGCCGCAACACCATCCAGAGACTTAACGGCGAGATTGACAGGCTCTATCGCGAGCGCGACTCCATTCAGGATCTTGCCGGAATACAGGCCGACAAGGATGCCGCACGCATCGCCGCCATCGACCATGAACTTGACAGCCTCAAATATTTGGTCGACCATCAGCAGCCCGGCCCCGGCGACCACCAGCCGCGGAACATCTTCGAGGACCTTCTCGATGCAAACGAGAAGCTCAACCTCCCCGCCACCATTGTCTATTACCAACTCGACAAATACGACCTCGATTACAACGCCTGCAAACGACTGGAGGACTTCGCCAAAGAGGCTCGCCTGCTCGACGACACCATCGAGTTCTACATCATCGGTGCTGCCGACTCGGTCACCGGTTCCATACGCCACAACCAATGGCTCTCCGAGCGTCGTTCCGAAGCCGCCTACAACATGCTTGTCAACAACTATCGACTCAACGCCAACCAGTTGATTCGAGTCAACGCTGGCGGTATCGATGTCTACGACCCCAAGGAAAACAACCGTATGGCCATGGTCATCCAGCGCACTCCCGTCACCGAGGAGATTGTCGAACGCTGGCTGCGCATGAGCCGCGAACGACTGAAGAAATAGTCGTTCCCCCATCCCCATCCAAAGCCGGAATCTTATCCCAAAGATTCCGGCTTTTTTTTGTTAACATATCCCTGCTACAAATCCCGTACGAAAACCCTATCAAGACCCTACCAACACCCTACCAACTCCTACCATGGTAGGAGTTGGTAGGGAGATGATAGGGAGATAATACGGCGTTAATACGTAGTTATCAGCAGATTGGCATCAGGCATAAAAAAAAGGTCGCGGAAGAGCGATTTGCCGTTCCGCGACCGTGTATTTTTGTTAAATTAAGAGTCTTATTTCAGACCAAGTTTTTTCTTGACGAGGGGCATGATGTCCTCGCTGTCCTGCGAATAAAGGACGGCACCCACACCCGAGTCGAAGATATAGGTGTAGCCACCCTCGGCAGCCACGTCGGAGATGGCCTGCTTGGCACGGTCAATGATGGGCTTCAGAAGGTCCTGCTCACGCTGTTGGAGCTGTTTCTGAGCGTTCTCCTGGAACTCCTGGATACGGGTGCCCATATCCTGAAGCTCACGTTGTTTGGTGTTGCGGATGAGCTCGGTCCAGCCCGACTGCTTCTCCATATAGTCGTTGTAGCGTTTCTCCATCTCGGACTGCATGGACTTGAGCTGCTCCTCGAGGCCGGTAACCTCCTGCTGAAGAATGGCCTGGGCCGAGTCGCGACCAGGCATAATCTGCATCAGGTCGTTGGAGTTGATGTGGCCAAGTTTGATGTTTTTCTGAGCCATGGCGTTGCCTCCACAAAGGAAGAGGCAGGCAACAATTGCGATTAAAGTCTTTTTCATCTTTTCTATTTTTATTTATTATTTTTTCGGTTTGAGGTCCGAGCGGTCGCGTCCAGGGCGCAAATCGTCGCGCTGGCGCATCTCAGGATTGGTGGGTTTCTTCTTGGGTTCATCTGCGGCATCGGGGGCCGGGGAGGCACCGGGCTTGTAGCCCAGCGACTGGAGGACATCGTCGCTGATGTCATATTTCTTGTTAGCAAAGAGCACGGCGGGGCTGCCAGCCTTGTCGAAGACAAAGGCATAGTTCTTTTCTTGCGCAATGCGCTCGATGGCAGCATAGACACGGTCTTGGACGGGCTTGAGCAGTTCGGCACGTTTCTTGTCGAGGTCACCGCCGGGGCCGAAACGCTGCTGTTGCAAGCTCCTAAGGGCTTGTTCCCTCGACTTTATCTCCTCCTGTCGGCGGGTCTTCAGGTTATCGGGCAACAGGTAGCTTTCTTGCTCGTATTCAGCACGCATAACATCTATCTCGGCCTGTTTGTCAGAGAGTTCTTTCTGCCAGTCGGCCACATATTTGTCGAGGCGTTTCTGGGCATTGGCATAGTCGGGCACGCTGCGCAACACATAATCGGTGTTGACACAGGCAAACTTCTGCTGCGCAACCACAGGCATGGCAGAGAGCAGGAGTGCCGAAAGGAGAATCAATATTCTGGTTTTCATTGTTTAATCGAGACTTTGACCGATGGAGAAGTGGAACTGGCTACCGCCGGTGTTGCCGTCGAATCCGTAACCCCAGTCGACACCTATGAGGCCCAACATGGGAAGGTAGAGGCGGACACCTAGACCGGCGGAGTTGTACATCTTGAAGGGTTGGAACTGCGTGATGTCGGACCAGCAGTTACCGCCCTCGAGGAATCCGAGCACCCAGATGGTGGCGCTACCGCTTTCGACAATAGGCTGGCGGAGTTCGATGGTGAAGCGGTCGAAGACCGATCCGCCACCGACAGGGTTCAGCGAGTTGTTCTCATAGCCGCGCAGAGGGATAACCTCGCGGCCGTCGAGCACCCACGACGACAGACCGTCGCCGCCAAGGAAGTAGCGTCCGAAGGGAGACAATCCGATATCGCTGTTATAGTAACTCATGAAGCCAAAGCGGAAACGGGTGCTGAGAACCACGTCGCCGACGAGGTTGAGGAACCACGCACCACGGAGATTGAACTTGTAGTACTCAATCCATTTGTATTTCTCCTCGGGGGTGGCGTTGGAGTAATCCTTGCCGCTGAGGAGCGAGAAGGGCGGAGTGAGGTAGGCACTGAGCGAGAGTTCGGAACCGCTGCGGGTGTAGAAAGGAGAGTCGAACGAATTACGCGAAATGGTGAACGCGTAGGAGATGTCGTTGGCGGTACCATCGGTGAAAAGACCCGAAGCAAGACTGCTGTAGTTGTTGAGGATGTAGTGCTTATAGGTGATGCCGTGCGACATGATGAAATAGTCGTCGGGCCATTTGAGGCGTTTGGAGAAGCTGACGCCGGCACCAGTAATCTGGAGGCTGTAGAAACTCTCGTCGCTGCGACGCACCCAGAGTCCGTTGCTCAGGTAGTTGTGGTAAATCTGACCCGTGAGCGACTGGGCACGACGGCCGCCGAGCCAAGGCTCGGTGAACGAGGCGCTGAAGGAGTAGTAGGAGCTACCGTTGGTGGTGGCGTTGAAGGCCAGTTTCTGACCATCACCGGCAGGCAGCGGCACCCAGGCATCTTTCTTAAAGATGTTGCGGACGCTGAAATTATTCAACTGGATACCCACCTGGCCGATGAACATGCCCGAGCCATAGCCGCCCTGGAGGTTGAGCTGGCTGGTGGAACCTTCCTTGACATGATAGATGATGTCCACGGTACCGTCTTTGGGATTGGGACGCGGGTCGGGTTTCACCGACTGTTCCTCGAAGAATCTGAGGTTCAACAACTCGCGGTAGCTGCGCATCATGGCCTCACGACTAAAGAGGTCGCCCGGGCGGGTATGCAACTCGCGCATGATGACCTTGTCGTTAGTGATGGTATTGCCCTCGATGGAGACATTGCGGATACGGGCCTGTTTGTCCTCGACGATGCGGATTTCGATGTCGATGCTGTCGTTCTCCACAGCCACTTCGACGGGCGTGGCACGGAAGAAGAGGTAGCCGTTATCCATGTAAAGCGACGAAATGTCGGTTCCCGAGGGATTGTATTTCAGGTTTTCCTCGAGGAGGGTCTTGTTGTATGGGTCACCCTTGGAGATACGCAACGAGCGACGCAGCACATCGTCGGAATAGACGGTGTTGCCCGAGAAGGTGATGTTGCGGAAGTAGAACTTGCGTCCTTCATGAAGTTCCACCTTGATTTTCAGTCGGTCCTGGTCTTTTTTCTTCAGTTCCTCCTGCGGGACTTCCCAGATGGTGTCCATCACGATGCGGGCATCGCGATAGCCCTGCTCATTGTAGTAGTTGATGATGTTGTCGAGGTCCTCGCGGAAGTCATTCTCCATATAACGCGACTTCTTCCAGAAAACCTTCTTCCAGAAACGCAGGCTTTTGCGGAAGTGTACGTCGCGCGTTTTCTGCATCTTGCCTTTCAGCGTGGAGCTGGAGACATCCTGGTTGCCAACAAAGATAAGAGAGTCAATCTTGACCTTTTTGCCACGCTTGACATTGAAAGTAACGATGAGACGACCGGAGGTGTCGGGGGTGGTGGTGGGATTCACCTCAACACGGGTGAAACCTTTTTCGATGAAGTAGCTCTTGATTTTGTTCGACGAGGTGCGGAGCATGTTCTCGGTCACCACATCGCCAGTCTTGATTTGGATTTCTTCGCGCAGTTTCTTGTCCTCGCCTTTTTTCACACCAGTGAAGGCGAACTTCAGCATGCGGGGACGCTCGTGGAGAACAATGGTAAGGAAAGCGATATTGCCCTGGATGCGCGAAACACGAATCTGGACATCGTCGAACATTCCCTGTTTCCAAAGGTTCTCGATGGCGCCGGAAATCTTGTCGCCAGGGATTTTCACTTTGTCGCCCACCTGAAGACCGGCCACAAGCTGGACTACACGATGGTCGAAATTATCGGCACCCTCGAACGAGATTCCGCCGATTTCGTAAGTCTTGGGAGTAAGATAGTCAAAATCATATTCTGCATTTCCGCCCACAACAACTTGGGAATGAACCATTACAGGCATCATTGCCAATAGGAGCGCAAGCAGCAGTCGTTTCATTTTCTGTTTCATCAATAATTACACTTAATCTTATAATAACTCACTTCTGTATGAATTATTATATATTAGTATAAAAAAAGTGTAGAAAATTGCATTTTTTGTCATTTCACAGATTCCACCTGGGCCTCGGTCTTGCCGAAACGGCGCTGCCGGTTCTGGAACTCGGCCACGGCATCATAGAGATTCTCCTCACGGAAATCGGGCCAGAGGATGTCGGTGAAATAGAACTCGGTATAGGCCATCTGCCACAAAAGGAAGTTGCTCACCCTCAGCTCCCCGCCAGTACGAATCAGCAGGTCGGGATCGGGATAGTCCCTGGTGGTCAGGTAGCTGCGGAGCGTATCCTCGTCGATGGTGGTGGGGTCGCGATGCTCGGCACAAAGTTTTCTCAGTGCCTGGGCTATCTCCCAGCGTGAGCTGTAGCTCAAAGCCAAGATGAGCGTCATGGCTGTGTTGCCAGCCGTTTCCTCGATGCACTGCTCCAGCATGGTACGCGAACGCTCGGGCAACCGCTGAAGGTCGCCAATCATGCACAGTCGAACATTGTTCTTCATCAAGGTCTCCGTCTCCTCGCGGACCGCCTTGATGAGGAGTTCCATCAGTCCGTCGACCTCGGCCTGCGGGCGGTTCCAGTTCTCGGTACTGAAGGTATAGAGGGTCATGTATTTGACACCCATTTTCACTCCGCCCTCCACTGTTTGGCGCACGGCGGTGAAGGCATTCTGGTGGCCGAAGAGGCGCTCATGCTGCTGCTTCATGGCCCAACGGCCGTTGCCGTCCATGATGATGGCCACATGCTGTGGCACTCTCGTCTTGTCAATCTGGTCTAAAGTCATCTGTTTATGTGTGTTAATTTCTACAACGTTTGGAACGCATCCATCCAAAAAGGACATCGAAACTGATGCCTATTGACACGTGGAGATAGGCATACCAGTCGTTGAGGGAGTCATCTCCCCGCTTGATACCCACGGCGTTGACATAACCCTCTTCAACCTCGCCACTGCGGTCGGCCAACTGCGCCGCCAAGATGCCGTCATCGGAGTGGGCTCGGAGGAACTCACTGCCCACGTATGTCTTGCTGACATCGTCTAGATAGTCGGTCCACGTCATGCGGAACCCGTATTCAGCCGCGAATGAGAAAACCTTGCCCATCCTCACCTTGATGCCCATGCCGAATGGGAGGCTTACCTGGGTCAACGGGTATATTTTCCTATCAGGGTATTCCGACGTTCCCTGCCCTTCGGTACACAAAGGCTGCAATGCCGCCCAGTGTTCCTCATCCTCGCCCACGACATAACGGGCCATGGGATTAAAATGGAATACCGCCAGACCACCAAAAAGGTACGGTGTCCAGCGGCGCTCCGTGGCTCCCGGACCGAAGGGAGCGAAGTTGAACTCTGCCAGGGCAGCCACTTCATATATATCGGATTTAAAGCTCAGGTTGCGACGCTTGTTATAATCTTCCTCACAAGCCACCGAGCCGTAACTCACCTCGCCTCGCAACGCCCAGCGGTTGTCGATTCGATAACGCAAGCCAACACCGCCGGCAGGGCGCGGCAAGGTAAGGGCGTTTTGCTTGTTCAGGTCGCCAATATAATTCATGCCACCACCCATCAACACCAACTCGCTGCGACTGAGGAAGTCCTGCCGCTGGGCACAACTGGAATGTGGGAAGAGGAAAGCCGTGCCGACACATGCCAGCACTACTATTCGCATCATCTTTCTTCTTTCCACACTCATTCTTTCCTATTATTTATTCCACCTCAGCGAATTGCAGATGCCCTCCACCTGCATCAGATAGTCGCGCTTGTTGAAACGCGGGGCATAGACAAAGCCGATGAGGTCGATAACATCCTTGCCGTCGGGAGAAATCATGGAATAGCTCACAAAGGGGCCACCCATTCTGTCCTCAGTCGCAACCAGTCGCCACAAGCCGTGGGTCTCGATACAATAGTCAACATTTTCGTAGTCGACATTGCGGGTCTCGAAAGGCACTCGGCGCTCGGTACCCATGTAGCCGTCCTCCGAGGGCGACGCCACATGACGGCGCATGATGGTATCGAGACGGTTATAAATCTTCTCGGGCGTCATCATGTCCTGGTTGCGATAGGGGGTCACATTGATAAGCACACCAAGGCTTATATCCTTGGTTTCTTTGCGAATCCACGCAAAACCATCATCTTCCGAAGCCCACATAAAATCCTCGCTGAAGACAAGGCTGAAGCCGAACTTTTCCTCCACGCGGTTCATCAGCTCCACATTGCGCACATTATGGAATGCCTTGACCATACGCTTGTGCTCGGCCTCATAGATGGCGTTGATGATGTTGGGTTCGTACTTGCGCAGTAGGTCGCGCAACGAGGCTTCGCTCGAGGCAGCGATGTCCACCACCACCTGCGGCGCAGCCCATTTGTCACGGCTGATATAGACTTTGTCGGGATTGCCGTTCTTCACCTCCAGGATAATGATATTCCTGTGCATCTGGAACATGTGGGTATTGCGAAGCGACGACACAGGAACATTCACCACGTCGAACCGCGGCTCGGGCTGCGGCAGGCATCCCTGCGGTTGCAGAAACACCGAGTCTATCAACTCGCGCGTCATCTTCAACATTTGGCCTTTGTCGGCCGCAACCAACACTTCCAAGGTCTTGCCCGAGGAACTTTTCTGTACAATAGCCTCGTTCTGACGGCTGTTGCAGGCTGCCAGCAGCGCCACTGCCGACAGCATTAGAATTACTTTTTTCATATCATTGATTGTTTTTTCTGTATTCATGGAACTCTTTTATCGCCACCTCGATAGGGGTTTCCTTCATACCCAGCTCACTGATGGCGCAACGGTTAGTGTAATTTTCCCGCACCAGCAACTGTCTGATGTTGCTTGTCGACACCTGCGTCTTCACACCCATCCGCCGCAACACATCCCCTACCCTGCCAGCCGCCAACAGCAGCCAGTCGGGCACCTCTATCACCTTCTGCCTATAACCGCATACCTGGGCCTGCATCTCATACAATTCTTTGATGGTCAAGCAGGCATGAGCGTTCACTGCAATATACCGCCGACCGTTCTCTCCCCGTGTCAGGGCGTGGACGATGGCCTGCGCCACGTCGCCCACATGTACAAAAGCCTTGCCGCCACGCGGGGCGAACATCAGCGGTTTGCGGTAAGCCGCCAACAGCATACGTCCCGACGAGGGCTTCACGTCCCACGGTCCCAGCATGAAACCGGGGTTGACCACCACCACGTGACGGTCCTTCGTGGAAGCCTTGAGGACAGCCTGCTCGCCTCCGAACTTACTGTCGGCATAGAAATTTCCTTTGAAAGGTTTTACCATCGGGAAGGACTCGTCGGCCGGTTTGTCGGCCGTGCCAAAGCCGATGGTGTTCACCGTCGAGGTATGCACCAACGTCTTGATTCCTTGTTCATCCATCAGCCGAACCAGAAGTCGGCACTCTCCGAGGTTCACCTGTAGAAAGTCCACGTAGTGCAGCGACATGTCGGTACATCCGGCGCAGTTGATGATGGCGTCGCATCCTCGAGCCGCTTTCGAAAGCACCTCATAGTCGAGAATCGAACCCTCAACCGTCTCCCAGCCGCCTTTGGGCAACTTGATGCCGTCGGCACGACGTACAACAGCCACCACCTGGTGACCCTCGGCCATCAGCCGCTGCAGCACATTGTGTCCCAGCAGGCCAGTCGCTCCCAACAGCAATACTTTCATACCCTTAATAACGTCCTTTGCCTTGTTTTATTGTCCCCTCCGAAAGAAAATGCTTTCAGAACTTGCAGCGAAGCTGGAGGTGCCAGATCTGGCGGACAGGGCCAGGGGTGGAAGCATTGTCGGAGCCTATGTGATCCTCGCCGGGACGGTAGGCAAGAGAATATTTGAAGCTAAGGTTGAGCCAGCGTGAGAGGTCGCAGCGCAGCACCGCCGAGGTGCGCAGGCCGCGCCCTTGCAGCACAGGCAAGCTGTATGCATACTGGATATAACTCTCGCTGAGGTAGATGCGGGCATAATAACCATTAACATCATGCCATGTGGCCTGCACGGCACCCTGCCAACGTCCCTGTTGGTAACGAATTTCCTGCGAGGCTGCCCAACCCTGTTGGTTGCCCGATTCCCCGGTGTTGAACCACGAGAGGACGACCCTCGTGGTGAAGCGCCACGGCCCATTCGTGAAGCGATACTGCCCCTGTATCTGCTGACGGAAGGTGTTCTCGATGACCATGCCACTGGTGCCAGGGACATTGCGCTGTTGATGGCGAAGGGTGTAGCGCACCGTGGCCTCACCTCGGCGACCGACGGCACGCCCCAGCTGAAACTGCCATTTCGAACCCGTGGAGGGTGCATAGCAGCCGTAGCGAATCTTGGGGAATCGATGCACGTCGGCACTGAACAAGGCCACAATGCCCAGTGGCAGACGGAAGCGGCCGTCGAGGCTGATTCCCTGCTCGTTGGCGGTGCGGCTGCCGATGCTGTAGGCGGCCGAATGGAGGTTGTGGTAGCGCGGGTCGAAATGGCGCATGGCGAGGCCGATGCTGTTGTCGCCACCCATCGACAAGCGCATGCCACCAATGCCCGCGAGATGACCCTCGGCATCGGTAGCCAGCTCGCCGAAGAGCAGCAACCGTCTCACTTGCCACAACACGTCGACACCCAGCGCTCCGGCACGGTCGCCGCGAAAATAATCTTGGTTATATACGTAGTCGCGCAGATGCACGCTGTCATCGAGGATCGATGCCGATGCCGTGAGTCCCAGCACGAGGTTGCCGTGGCGGAACTCCAGATGCCCGCCACCCATCCACTCATCGCCGGCACGCGACCCAAAAGCCGAGACACTGACCTCACGGCCAAGGCCGATAGTGGTCGCGAGACCCTCCTGCCACCCTTCCTCATAGAAAGTGCTGGCAGCCTTGATGCCACCTGCATAACGCACCGGAGAGTTGCCCATAATCGAAAATGGTTCGAAGCCCGTCCACAGTGTCACTCCCTGTCCGAATTGCACATTGAAGCGTCCCACAACGAGTTTCTCCAGCCGTCCGAAATCGCTCAACATGAAGCTGTAATTATAGAAATTGTCTTTCCCCCATGCCTCGGCAGGGTCTTTGTCGGCGCTGAATTGAAAAGCGACATGGTTGTCGTAGTTGAAACGGTAGCAGAACAGTCCGCGCAGGTTGTCACCCTCATACTTGCCGTTCTCGTAGCCCTTGGCCTGCTCTACGGTGCCACCCAGACCCGTCACCAGCGTATGGCGACCTCGGCGGAACATCTCGGCCAATCCTGGAAACGAATGTTCCTCGTAGGGCTCGACCTTCACCATCGGCGCAATCAGTGCTATCGTCAGGCTGTCGAAGCCTGGCACCATGGGCAGTTCCTTGAGACTAAGCAGCTGTCCATAGAGCGTGATGTAGTTGCGCAGCGCCTTGACCTGAAAGGGCGACAAAAAAGGCAACGAAGCCACGGCGACGGTATCGTTGAGGTTCACCGGATTGTCGGACAGTTGCAACAGGAGGTCGCTCAGTTCCGAGGCGCTGGCAGTGGAACCATGCTCCTCGACCCATTGCTCGATGGCATCGTCGACCTGCGCCATTGTCGTCAACGGCAGGGCGAACAGCAACAACACTATCAGCCGGCGGATCATTTTGCAATCACACCCTTGGAAAGAAGGTCTTTGTAGGTCTTTTCGGCGGCTGCCTGTTCGGAAGCCTTGATGGAGAAGTCGATGGCCGACTGCTGGGCCTCGCCGTCGATACTCACACGGCTCTCGTACTGCCGCCGTCCACCGTGGCCCTGCATGGTACGCACAACCTCGAACGTAATCTTCTTGTGATTCTTCTGTCCCCAGTCGATGAGCTTGCTCTTGAAGTTCCAGTCCATCGAGGCCATCGAATCGACATCGAGGTGGACGCGAAGGATGCGGTCGACTAGGATACGGCGGACAAACATATAGCCCTTGTCGATGTACATGGCACCAACCATGGCCTCAAAAGCATCGCCCCCAATGGATTTAAAGCCGCCCGACTGGTCGTGCTGATACTCAATAAGGTCGAAGAGCCCTATCTTCTTGGAGAGTTGGTTGAGGCTGGCGCGGCTCACAATCTTGGAACGCAGCTCGGTGAGGAAACCCTCACCCTGATACGGATATTTTTTGTAGAGGAACTCAGCCACCACGGCGCCCAGCACAGCATCGCCGAGGTATTCCAGACGCTCGTTGTTGATGCGGTGACCATTGTGTACCGACGACGACGAGCGATGGGTCAGCGCAACACGATACAATTCCGTGTGACGCGGGACATAGCCCAAAATGTTTTTAAAGAAACTGTTGAATTCCTTACTCTCTTTATTCTTCCGGAAGAGCAGCATAGTCTCAATACTTTCTGAAGGCAAGGCAGACATTGTGACCGCCAAAGCCGAAAGCATTGCTGATGGCGAAGTTGACCTCGCGTTTCTTTGCCTTGTTGAATGTAAAATCGAGGGCCGGAATCTGTGGATCGTCCGTGAAGTGGTTGATTGTCGGAGGGACGATGCCGTTCTTAATGGTAAGGATGGTGGCGATGGCCTCGACAGCACCAGCGGCTCCCAACAGGTGGCCGGTCATCGACTTGGTCGAGTTGATGGCCATCTTATAGGCGTGGTTGCCAAAGAGACCAACAATGGCCTTGGGTTCCGAAATGTCGCCTATGGGTGTGGAGGTTCCGTGGGTGTTGATGTGGTCGACATCGGTGAGTTTCATGCCCGACTCCTCGACAGCCTGCTTCATCACACTGATGGTGCCGCGGCCCTCGGGATGCGAGGCGGTGATGTGGTAGGCATCGGCCGAGAGGCCCGTGCCCGTAATCTCAGCATAGATTTTTGCACCGCGCGCCTTGGCATGTTCCAGTTCCTCGAGGATGAGGGTACCCGCACCTTCGCCCAGCACAAAACCGTCGCGGTCCTTGTCGAAGGGACGCGAGGCCGTCTGAGGATCATCGTTGCGGGTGGAGAGGGCGCGCATATTGCCAAAGCCGCCGATACCAGCCTCGGCAACAGCACATTCAGATCCTCCGGCCACCATGGCATCAACCTTGCCGAGACGGATAAGGTTGAAGGCATCGCTGATGGCGATGGCCGAGGTGGCGCAAGCCGCCACAGTGCTGTAGTTGGGTCCGCGAAGATTGTAGCGGATGGCCAATTGGCCGGCGCAAATATCGGTGATGACCTTGGGAATCCAATAGGGACTGAAACGCGGGGTGCCATCGCCTTTGGAGAACTCCATCAGTTCTTCCTGCAGACTTTTCACACCGCCCATGCCAGAACCCCAAACGACGCCCATGCGGTCTTTGTCGACATTTTCGTCGTTGAGGCCCGAATCACGCAAAGCCTCGTCGACAGCTATAATGCCATACATTGTATAGCCGTCAAGGAGACGCATCTCCTTTTTGTCAAAGAAGTTAAAAGGGTCGAAGCCTTTCAGTTCAGATGCAATGCGGCACTTGAACTTCGAGGCATCGAAATGTGTTATTGGCCCGGCTCCGCTCACACCTCTCACCAATGCATCCCACAATTCGGGGACGTTATTGCCAATAGGGGTGAGCGCGCCGAGACCTGTAACAACAACTCTTTTCAACTCCATAAAGCGGAAAGAGCAGACTTAAAATTAAAGTTACTTCTTTGCGTTTTCGATGAAAGCGATAGCGTCGCCAACGGTGACGATCTTCTC